>Ga0129333_10000384_pt1 | contig 34925 bp, 39 predicted proteins | sample CPB6_08_DNA_FD_94474 | JGI IMG/M metagenome (GOLD analysis project Ga0129333, IMG submission 94474) | Freshwater to marine salinity gradient microbial communities from Chesapeake Bay, USA - CPBay_Sum_0.6_0.8_DNA | ecosystem: Environmental > Aquatic > Marine > Coastal | place: USA: Chesapeake... | reverse complement strand
TCTTTTTTATTTAGCACTTTGCAAATATACTGATGCTTATCTATTACTCTAGTATCACTAAGCAATAATCCACATAACCTACAACTTTTACCCTTATGTATCCACTGACCTTTTACATGCATGTATAAGTCACTTAGTGGTACTTTTGGTATTTCTTTTTTGATTTTTAGTTTTGATATCTTTTTAAGTTGATTGGCATTGCTAGCATTGACACCTGCTGTAATACCCAAACTTTTTAATTCTAATGGACTTATTTTATATTTCTTGCGATTTGGCATTTACATATTTAATTGACCTGAAATAGTTGACTAAATGCATTACCAGATACATCTTCGTATTTGTCAACTAATTGTATAGTGCCATATTTAGATTTGTTTTGTACAGCAATTTTTTCATCGTATTTTATGGCTTCTAATATTTTAGATGTTTGTTCCAATAACTTTTTGATAATTTCAAATTGAGTATCAGCAAAATCATATTGATTGCCATAACGCATGTTATTAAGTACACCACTAATAAATGTACTTGGGCTATTCTTGCATTTATGTAATGTGCTGTATGGCAATTCTTTATTGGGTTCGTTATACCATTTTACGCATTCATGTACAAAACTATTACTGCTTAATGCCAATTCACTAAAGTTATGATGTACACTATCCAATGCAGTTAGTATTTGCTTTTTAACACTATCTGGTATATCCATATATGTGTTATTGCTATTTGTTACTTTGGTTTTGTATACCACTTTTATTATTTCTTTCATTTGTTATCTCCTATTGTTCACTTATTATAAGATATTTAGTTTTTTATGTCAATTTTGCATGGATAACATTAAGTGTCTTTCACTTCGTTCAAGACACACATTTCGCGGGCACAGCCCGCTCATGTTTTCTTTTTTTAATTGATACTAAATCATACACAGGGTAAGGGGTAGATATATTACCACAAACCCAAACCATACCGAGGTATAAGGTCCTAACTCATAACATTTAACGCAGCGGATTGACTATATCTCACGCACCCAATGGGCTGTTAGCGTATTCACTATTAACATACAGAATAGTTAGTGAACCTGTATGTCTAGTATGCGCCCTCTACCTTTTTTACTATGACGCATCGCTTAAATTATTTTGTGCTAACTGACACAGGTGTTACCGTACTTCCTACGTGATTCCAATGCATTCGTGGCTGCATATGCCATACAGTTAGTTTCAGCCTTGAGTTGGTCTCTATGTGCCTGCATCCTATTAATCTACTTTAGCGAGAATGGGCATGCTGCGCTAACAACATGCCCGCAGACAATAGGATAAAATGTACTTTGTCTAAAGTACAAAAGTATTTAGTCATTTATACTTAATTCTATAAAAATCTTTTACATAGTCAATATATGCGATATTGCGTGTATTCTGACCTTTGGTCAATTCTTCTGCACGCCATTGTGGCATAGTTGTACATAGTGCGTGATTGAATGTAGGTATGTCAAATTTCTTATACACACCTTTATCTACACCATCTAGTATAGCCTTATCAATTAAACGCTTTTCGTATTTGGTTAATGTATACTGACCCATTATAAATCTACCCTATCTCTATTAATATAATCGTTCCAAATATCATATGCTTCATAATGAAGTAATTGAACGTAATCTAAACTACCATTACCGTACCATGATTTAGGAAAAAACTCTTTGGTATAAGTTGATTCATAATATGTCTTTACTTGATTAGCAATATCTTTTTTACTACAAGTAATCATATATCGTTTATCAAAAAATGGTGTCCATTCTTGTTGATCGTCTTGTACAATAACTGGCATGTGTCCAATACATTCTAATGCAGCAATACAAAAACTATCTTTCTTGCTTACATTTAACATTAATCTACTTGATAACATAAAGTCAAGTTTTTCTTGACCAAATAAATTATGACGTATTTCATGTTCCAAACCTAGTGCAATACATTTTTCTTTAAACTTTTCTGCACTTTTTCTAGTTGTCATAATTTTAACAGGTACATTTGCTTGTTTACAAATATCCAAAAACCTTTCTGACCTACTAGGTGTTTCATACCTTCCTACATATAATACACCATGTTTGTCACCTTTATACTCTTTTAAAAAATTTTGATCAGGCATAGGTATAGGCAATACTTCTACATTTTTATAATGTTGTCGTAAAAACTTTGCGTTATATTGACTTTGCGTTCCAATTGTAATATCTGGCAACATACTCAATACATGAGTCAAGTTATGAAATTCTTGTGAAAATTTAAAACTATTAGCATTTAAATGAATGTGTTTTTGTAAATGTGTGTAAAAGATAATATCTTTACATCCATTACTATATGCAGGCATTAGTGATTCATGTGTATTACAAATAATAATATCAAAACTTTTATTATCCAAATATTGTTTTGCTTTTATCAATGCACTATGAAAATTCGCCTGCTTATACATATTGTATGTGTCTGTGCGAAAATAATTGTCTTGATGTATTGTATAGGGTATTACATCATCAGGATAATGTAATACTGCTTTTGTAAAGTATTTGTAAAAATCTTTGCTAGGTGGTTTATCTAAAATAAAATGCACTCTACAATGAAATGTTGTACACATATCATAGAATGCTTTAGCAAATTGACCAATACCACCTGTTGTTATAAAGTGTTGATCACTTACAAAAAAACCTATTTCCTTATATGGTCCATTCTCATATGTGGACCAGTAATCTTGTGTTTCAAATAAATTATTAAAGTTGTTCATATGCATATTTACCAAAAAGGTAGGTCCGTGTTACCACGGACCTAAATATGATTGTTACAGTATAAATTATTCGTCATTATCCTCGTTGAGCAACTTTTCTGCAACACGATTGTCAAGTTCGTCAATAAGCATACGCAAATGAGTCAATGTATAATCAACCTCACCTGTGTCGTTATACAACTCATCGTCATCACGATGATCATCAGCAAGGTCACAAATACGTTGAAACAACTCGCTATTAGACAAATGTGAATAAGTAGACATAAATCACCTCGTAAAACAACGTAGTCAACATCGACTACATAATCAATTATACAGATATACAGGCCTAATGCAACAATTATAATTCCAGCAAAATCAATGACTTACGAATAGGCGCTGTAAGTCATTGATTTTATTAATGTTTTATTTTATGCATAAAATAATGTTTTATGCGCATAAAAGCATTTACCCAATTAAATTGCATAGCACATAAACCTGTATATAATTAATATTGTGTATCGAGGCTTATAACTTTTTGTGTTCATACTATAAATCCTATATAAGCCCTTTGGAACCTCTGCTACCGTAGGCGCACAGTACGGTAGAACTTTTGACATCATGTGGTGGGTGAGCACCTAACGCAAACGCTCATAACATCGATCCCGAATGCGCCCAAATCGGGATATCTTAATTAAATAATATTGATGCTTCTCGGCAAGCAGGGCAAGGGTTCTAATGGACTACCCCACCATTAGTTTTTTCTTGTGTGGTCCCGAGCAAGCCCTGAAGTCGGGGCATAAGTAGTAATATGATTAATCCAGAAGATATGTTACAATTGGCATATAAATGTGAAATAAAAAAATTTCCAGAACATACTGCATTACTATTTGATTCACATGAATATATTAACTTTGTGCAGCATTACGGTTTCTTTTTAAAATTATTGAATTATAGTATGGTTGACCCAGAATTTCATAAAAATCTACAGAACCTTACTGTAGCATATGAATTAAAATAAATTTTTTATTAATAATAAAACATAATTAGATATATGTTAAAACATTCAGTTGAATGGAATAAAAAACTTTGGAATGAAGAAGCATTTATTCCTGAACAAGGAGAAGGTTGGTCTAATCAATGGGGTAACAGTGAATACCAATGGTATATTACTATATTACCAAGAATTAAAAAGTTTTTACCATCACACACAATATTAGAAATTGCTCCTGGTTGGGGTAGATGGACACGATTTTTATTAAATAACTGTAATACATATTATGGTATTGATATTTCAGAAGATGCTATAAAAACTTGTCAACAACGATTTTATTTTAATAAAAATGCTAATTTTATTTTAAATGATGGCAAAATATTAAAAAATATCAAAGAAAATTCTATTGATTTTATTTTTAGTATGGATAGTTTAGTTCATGTGGGATTAGATGGTATGGAATCCTATATAAAGGAATGTGCTAGAGTATTATCATCAAATGGATATGCCTTTATACATCATAGTAATATGAACAAACATATAAACGAACCTAATCCTAATGGTAGAGCACCTAATGTTGATTATGAAATTATAAAACAATTAATACAGCAAAATAATTGTTATACCCATACTCAAGAAACATTAACTTGGTTACAAAATATTACTAATGATTGTTTTACAATATTTGGTAAACAACATAAACAATATAAATTTTGGGAAAATACTTTTTTTAATTTCGAGATACAGAATAGTTTGAATATTTCCACAAATTATTAATCTGGTTTATCGCTGACACTCCGGAAATGTCTTGATCCTAATATTGCCATCGCTGTGCGACAAACCTTACACCAGAAGGTAGGGCGGCATTAGTTATAAAAAAGTCCCAATTATTTCTAACTGGGACACACAAAGTTATTTTCTTACAAGTGTAGAAGGATGTCTTAACGGATTTTCTGATATGGCGTATCAGATTAATAGGATTTTTAGATTGTCAAATATTACAACATCAACATCCTTCTACAACTGTATTTATACTTTTATTTTTTCCTTAAACACTATTTTAGGTGGAAAGAATTCTATTTCAGCAATTTGATTCATACGCTTTCTTGCTATACAGAATCCAATCCACATACCAGCCAATAATGTAAAACTAGTTAAGAATACAATAGCGATAACCAATACATTAACAACTAATCCAAGTGTAGGACTTAATCCTTTAATGTATGCTAGTACCTGTTCCATTATACACCAGTCACAGTAAGTATTACGCTAGGTACACTTGCAACATTTGCTACTGTGTTAGCACTTGCTACTGCCATGAGATAACTATTTGCTGTATTTGCAGCAAAGCCTAATCTAAAGTAATCATTAGCAGTTGTTACATTGGCAAGTATGTTCACAGTCATAGTAGTTGTCACATCTTTTTGCAATACAAGTTGTGTAGCACTATCTGCTATTGCAGTACCATTCTTATCGAACCATATTTCAAATGTACTATCTTGGTTGTCTGGATTGACAGCCTGTATACTGAATTGTATATTATATACACCTGTTCTTGCAATAGTGACATTACTATTGCTTACAATGCTGACACCATTTGCTTCGCCAGTGTTATTGAATGTAACATATGTTGCTGTGTTTGCAGCAGCGACATTTTGGCTAGCATTGCTATACACTTGACCAAATGTTCTTACAATATTACCTTGTGCGATATTGCTTAAGTAGCCACCATCACCACTAAAATAATTGGCTGTAGCAAGATTGCCTAGGTTGGCATTCTTAAATGTTGCGTCACCATTGCCAAAGATTGTAGCGTTATTGCTACCTGAAGTATTAGCAAATCGTGTTGTTGCTGTTTGTAGTGTAATATAACTATTTGCGCCACTTGCTTGTATATTCCAAGTACCGCTACTGCTACTACCACTATTATCTACAACTCTTGCTGTGAAAGACCCTATAGGAACATAACCGTTTCCACTATCGGCATATGTAACAGCATTAAATTTAATAACTTCATCGTTTGCTTGTACACCCAATGGTGCACTTGTTGTACCACGATAACGCCAGTTTGTCCATTCACTAGTTTGACTATTACTATTATTATATGAGAACATTAATAGTCCTGCTGGATTTTCGCTTATAGTTGCTGTAATAGTATTACCTAGTGTTAAACTACCAGCATTTGCGTAAAGATTTCCAGTATTAGTTTTAATATCCTTTGTAACTGTTAAATTAGCACTGCCATTAATATTACCAGTAATATTTGCTACACCACCAATAATTGTTGGTGTATTTGCTTGACCAATATTAACTGCTGCAGGTGCCATAATTTGTGCGTTAGCAGCCTGACTACCTATATTAATACTACCAGCAGTATTACCACTAATACCATTGGCTAAACCAATCATTAGATTGATATTACCTGTTGTAGCATTACCACTAGTATTTGTTCTAACACCGCCTGTTCTTATGTTAATTGTGCCACCAGTAGCATTACCATTACTAAAGTTTGCACCACCAGAAATTAGATTTATAGCACCGCTAGTTGCAGTTGTACCATTACCAGTAGCATTACTAACTGATATATTAATTGTACCACTAGTTGAGTTACCATTTGAAGTTACACTACCACCAGAAGTAAGACTGACAACACCACCTGAGGCAATATTATTACCTGTACTATTAGCAGTACCTGCTGTTAATATTATACTGCCAGCACTACTATTACCATTAGCAGCATTAGCAGTTCCACCTGTTAATAATACACCACCAGCAGTACTATTCCAAACATTACCTGTATCAGCAGATACACTATTACCACCAATTATTTGAATAATGCCTGCTTGGCTACCACTTGCTAATGCATTAGTAGTATTACCACCACGTATTGTTAATCCACGGATATTAGCGTTGCTACCATCATCAACACCTATAATTTTATTTTGATTATCACCATTAACTATGATTCTGGAAATTGTAGCATTACCAGAAACACTTAATGCATTGCTAATTGCTACTGTATTTGTTGTATTAGTAAATGTAAATGCGTTACTACCAGCAGCATTGCCCGCATCATTATAAATGACGTTAGTGTTTGCACCAGCGACTGGACCTGTAGCGCCTTGTGGACCTGTTGCACCTGTACTACCAGTAAGACCAGTTGCACCAGTTAAACCAGTAGCCCCAGTTTCACCAGTAGCGCCCTGTGGTCCTGTTGGACCTATATCACCCGTTGCTCCTGTTAGTCCTGTAGCACCAGTCAAGCCAGTAGCACCTGTTAGTCCTGTAGCACCAGTCTCTCCTGTAGCACCAGTCAAGCCAGTAGCACCTGTTAGTCCAGTTGCGCCTGTTTCACCAGTAGCACCAGTTAATCCCGTTGCTCCTTGTGGTCCTTGTATGCCAGTCGCTCCCGTACTGCCTGTATCACCTTGAGGGCCCGTTGAGCCTGTTGCACCGACATCGCCTTGCGGTCCTGTGCTTCCTGTTGCACCGACATCGCCTTGCGGTCCTGTGCTTCCTGTTGCTCCTTGTGGTCCTTGAATACCTGTCGCACCTGTTGAACCTTGCGGTCCTGTTGCACCTTGTATACCCGTCGCACCTGTTTCTCCTGTAGCGCCTGTTAAGCCAGTAGCACCAGTCTCTCCTGTGGCTCCAGTTAGTCCTGTTGCTCCAGTTAGTCCTGTAGCACCTGTTGGGCCTTGTGGTCCAGTAGCACCTGTAGCGCCGCTTTGTGGTGTTACCCAACTTAAGTTACCACTACCATTAGTGCTTAATACATCACCAACATTACCACCAGTGATAATAACATTACTGTTACTGTTTAGGTTACTTACGCCAGTAACACTTAATGTAGTAATTTGTGTATTGCTGTTTGATACAATAAGAGCATTAGCAGCACCACTAACAGTCATTCTAATACTATTATTAGTACCATCAAATATTATATCTTCGCCACCATTATTGTTTATACTATTGCTTACTGTAACGTTTCTTGTTGATAAAGTTCCAGTATTTGGATTATAAGTTATAGTATTACCAACATTATCTAATTGTACAATACTATTACCAACAGCATTAGTGAAAACTGGATAAAAATCTAAATTTGTTGTAGCATTAGCATTACCAACATTGACATAGTAAGCAACATTGGCACTAGCAACATTACCAACAACATTAGCACCTGATATATTAGTTAGGTTGCTACCATCACCACTAAAGTAATTGGCTGTGATGACATTAGCATTTGTAATGTTAAAGTTGTTAGCATTTAGATTTTGATCTAATGTACCACTAAATGAGCCAGTAGCACCTGTTGCACCTTGAGGTCCTGTTGCTCCCTGTATGCCAGTTGCTCCAGTTAGACCTGTAGCACCTGTTTCACCAGTGGCCCCTGTTAGACCTGTTGCTCCTTGAATACCCGTAGCACCTTGTGGCCCCTGCACACCAGTAGCACCTGTGCTACCTGTATCTCCTTGTGGACCAGTGCTTCCTGTTGCACCTATTGGTCCTTGTATACCAGTTGCACCAGTGCTGCCTGTATCGCCCTGTGGTCCTGTTGATCCAGTTGCACCAACATCTCCTTGTGGACCAGTGCTTCCTGTTGCACCTATTGGTCCTTGTATACCTGTAGCACCTGTACTTCCTACTGGACCCTGTATGCCAGTTGCTCCAGTACTACCAATTAAGCCAGTAGCACCTGTTTCACCAGTGGCTCCTGTTAAACCGGTTGCACCTGTTTCTCCTGTAGCACCTGTTAGACCTGTTGCGCCTGTTAGACCAGTAGCGCCTTGTGGTCCTTGCACCCCAGTAGCACCAGTTGAGCCTGTATCTCCTTGAGGTCCTGTTGAACCTGTTGCACCAATTGGTCCCTGTATGCCAGTAGCACCCGTGCTTCCTTGTAATCCAGTTGCACCAATGTCACCTTGAGGTCCTGTTGAACCTGTCGCACCAATTGGACCCTGTATACCTGTTGCACCCGTACTGCCCTGCTGTCCTTGAACACCAGTTGCTCCAGTTGCTCCATCAGGTCCCTGTATACCTGTTGCACCAGTTGGACCAGTATCACCTTGTACACCAGTTGCACCCGTTTCACCAGTTGCGCCAGTACTACCTGTCAAGCCTTGTACGCCTGTAGCACCTGTACTACCTATTGGTCCCTGTATGCCAGTAGCACCTTGTTCGCCAGTTGCTCCTTGTGGACCTGTTGGTCCCTGTGGTCCAGTGCTACCTGTAGCACCTATAGGACCTGTACTGCCAGTTAATCCTGTAGCACCAGTGGGTCCAATATCACCAGTAGCACCTTGAGGTCCTGTAGGACCAACAACACCTGTTGCACCTGTAGGACCAATATCTCCTGTTGCTCCTTGTGGACCAGTACTACCAGTTAAGCCAGTTGCACCAGTAGGTCCTGCGACACCAGTAGCACCAGTTGGTCCTTGCGCACCTGTAGCACCAGTGACACCATTTACTAGTGCTAATATAACGTTGCTATTGTTAGCAAAGCCTGGTGTAGTACCTGTGCCACCGCTTGTTAATAATGTTACAGGAACAGTTGTATATGTTCCACTATTTGTAGGTGCTGCACTAATAGTCCATTGTTGGAAGTTAGCAGAATTGTTACTATCTTGTATAGTCAATACTTCTGTTGCTTGTAACAATGCCAAGAAAATACTGATATCAATGTTATCAGCAGTTGTATGGCTAATATAAAGATTAGTTGCTGATGTTTGTGTAGCATTGTCATACATAATGTATTGACTTGCTGGTGGAGGTGTAGTGTTATTAGCATCAATCTTATAATTGAATGCTGATGTACTAAATCCTTGTGGTCCAGTAGCACCAGTTGGTCCCGCGACACCAGTAGCACCTTGAGAACCAGTACTACCTGTAGGTCCTGTACTACCTGTGCTTCCAGTTAGACCAGTGGCTCCTTCTGGACCTGTTGATCCAGTTAAACCTGTACTTCCTGTTGCTCCAGTGAGGCCAGTAGCACCTTGTGGACCAGTAGCACCATCTATACCTGTTGCTCCTGTACTTCCAGTTAATCCTGTTGCACCAGTAAGTCCAGTTGCACCTTGTGGACCAATATCACCTGTAGCACCTTGTTCACCAGTTGCTCCTGTTGCACCAGTTTGTCCTTGAACACCTGTTGCACCTGTGCTACCAATTGGTCCCTGTATACCAGTAGCACCTTGTTCACCAGTCGCTCCTGTGCTACCTTGAACACCTTGAACACCTGTTGCACCAGTACTACCTATAGGACCCTGTACACCCGTAGCGCCAGTACTTCCTATAGGACCTTGAACACCTGTTGCACCTGTGCTGCCAATATCTCCCTGTGGTCCCGTACTACCAGTTGCACCAGTAAGTCCAGTTGCACCAGTAAGTCCAGTTGCACCAGTTTCACCTGTCGCTCCTTGTGGTCCTTGAATACCTGTAGCACCTGTGCTACCGGTGTTTCCTTGAATACCTGTGGCTCCTGTAGAGCCAGTTGGACCTTGAACACCCGTTGCTCCAGTGCTACCAATTGGTCCTTGCACACCCGTAGCACCTGTTTCGCCTGTTGCACCTATTGGTCCCTGTATACCTGTTGCACCTGTACTTCCTACTGGACCTTGAGGACCAGTTGATCCTGTGCTGCCTGTAAGTCCTGTAGCGCCAGTAAGTCCAGTTGCTCCCGTTTCTCCAGTAGCACCTGTATCTCCTTGAGGACCCGTACTACCAGTTGCTCCAGTATCACCTGTCGCACCAGTAAGACCAGTGGCTCCAGTAAGACCAGTGGCTCCTGTTAGACCTGTTGCGCCCTGTGGGCCCTGTATACCAGTAGCACCTGTTTCTCCAGTTGCTCCAGTAAGACCGGTTGCACCTGTAAGTCCTGTGGCTCCTGTTAAACCTGTTGCTCCAGTAAGTCCAGTGGCACCTGTATCTCCTGTAGCGCCGGTAAGTCCAGTGGCACCTGTATCTCCTGTAGCACCCGTTATGCCAGTAGCACCTGTATCTCCAGTAGCACCTGTTAAGCCGGTTGCACCTTGTGGTCCTTGTATACCAGTAGCACCTGTTTGTCCTTGTGGTCCAGTGCTTCCAGTTTGTCCAGTAGCACCCTGAACACCAGTGGCTCCTGTTGGTCCTGTTAGACCAGTACTTCCTGTTTGTCCAGTAGCACCAGTGATACCTGTTGCACCCTGTGGTCCAGTATTACCAGTGGCTCCTTGTGGACCACTTGCGCCAGTTGCACCAGCAGGACCTGTACTGCCTTGTATACCAGTAGCACCAGTAGGTCCCTGTATACCCGTAGCGCCTGTAGCGCCAGTTATACCTGTAGCACCTTGTGGGACAATTGCTCTATCTACTTGTACTACTACGTTTGGAGTTGGTTCTATGTTTACTTGTACTACGCCAGAACCATTGACGCTGACTTGATTTGCCATTAGTTATATACTCCATCGCTAGCAACAAGAAACAGTAAGAATATACTTTCATCATATGCTGGTGTACTACCACTTGCTGGAAAACTAATTTTAATACGACCTGTAAAACATGCTGGGTCACTAGCATTGATACCTAAATCTGGGTCACCAGGTAAGCCTGAATATGTGACTTGTAAACTATCACGACCTATTGTTTCCCAAACTTCTTCATCAATAACCATTGTAAAACTACCACTAGCATTTACACGATTTGTAATACTTAAACTGATTGGAAGTGGTTCAATACGATTCATTGTCATAGTGCCACTTGCTGTTGATAATGCAAATACTGCACCTGGTGTATAACTTGGTGCTGCACCACGTGAGGCTGATATAGTAAATGTAGTGCTTGTTATAACTTCTTTCACATAATATGTTGTATTAATTGCTACTCCACCAAATACTGTACCACGAAACTGTACGGGCATGCCAATAAACAATTCTGCTGTGCTTGTGCATGTTAATTCATTTGTACCAGTTGTAGTTGCTGTAATATCTGTAATCTTACTAACTAATGGATAATCAGTTATTGTAAAGTCATATCCACTACGACTGTCACGGAAATTAGTAATTGCTCTACGAATTATAGTCGCGTCAATAGTCGCGCCTGTTAAATTAATTGCAGTTGTGCCTGTTTGCCAACCACTAGGATAACTAGTAATATTTGACCATACTAGATTCCAAAAATCTTTTTGATTATAGACAAGTTCTTGTGCTAATACTTGCCCATCGAAACCACCCACTTGGTTAAGTGTGTTTTGACTAAATTTTGCCATCTTCGCTGCCTCGCTGTTGACCCAACCATGCTATCTCGCAGTTATTGGGTAATAATTATTATTTATTATAGTACCACCTGGTTACTTATAGTGACTAAATTACTATTATTAGTTATTGTGTAATTAAAACTACTGCTGTCTGTAAAACTTGTTGATCCACTTGTACCATCACAATGTATCAATAATTGTGTATTAGCATCATCTGTAAATGGTTGATTGGCAACTGTATATGATGATCCACTATATCTGTTAATGTTGCTTACACGAATTTCATCGACATAACCAACTAAAAAACCATCTCCTTTACCCATTAAAAAAGGATAACTTGTGTTGGAACTTATAGTAGTACTATCTATTGTTACTGTATTACCATATGTGCCTACATTAGATAATGCTATTTGCTGCCTAACACCATTTATATACAATGTAAATGTAGTATTTCCACTAGTAGTAGTAGTTACCATACTTATATTTTGCCATGTATTTGTACTTAAAGCATTATTATTTGTAGAAATTGATCTAGCAGCAGAATTGACAAAATCATAATAATATAATTGTAAACGACTTATATTACCACCATCATTTAAAGGCCCAAAAGACCAAAAGGTAGCACCTACACCATTTTTATTTCCTGGACCAGGATTGCCGGGACCAGCCACCGTAAATGTAGTGGGATAAATCCAATATTCTACAGTAAAGCCACTACTATTTTTTATATCAATTAAACCAGTTTGTGGAGTTATTGTTAAATAACGATTGATATTAGTAGGTGTAGTATACAAACTACTATTACCAAAAGTAGGATTGATTGGCCCAAAAAATCCTATACGGCTAGCAAACATTACAAATATCCTTTACTTAATGCTGCGTAATAAGTTGATCCATCATAAAATACAGAAATGATATCGGTAGTATTTGCTGTTGTACTTAATGCTCGTGAATTGCCAGCAAATTTCATAGTACTAGATAATAAACGATTACCCACTGCATCTTGTGTTAAAATGAGTGTCATGCTTGTACCAGCAACAGCATTGGCTAATGTGTTTAATGTAATATTACCAGTTAATGTATAATTATAAATTGTACCTGCACTAGCATTTGGTGTAATTGTACCATTAGCATTACCACCTGCAACGACTGTTTCTTGATATTTGGTCAATGAAATATTGCTTACATTAGCATTAGCAACAGACAAATTATTTGTTATGCTAATATTGTTACCATTTATATTACCACTGACATTAGCAAAGTTATTGACTGTTAAATTATTGCTACGTAAATTACCACTGACATTAGCAAAATTGTTTACAACTAGGTTATTACTTGTAATGTTACCAGATGTTGTAAAAGAACTACCTACTGTTAAATTGGTAATATTTGCTGTGGTTATATTAGATGTTCCAATATCAAATGTGGTAGCAGTATTATAATAACTTATTTCACCACTTTGATCATTATAACCTAAAACATAATAATATCCATTAAAACGCAATGGTTTAACATAAAAAGCATTTGCTGATGGAGGATCAAATGTTGAAGATCCATCCATGTTAGCACCAGTAGCATTTAGGTAAATTGTATTATTAGGTATAGCATTTGCACCATACCCTGCTTTATGTCCTATCGCTATACTATTGCTCGTTAAATTACTATATCCTGCCAATTTACCTACAGCAATACTATTAACACCTTGATTTAATGATCCTGCTTCACTACCTACAGCAACAGCATTTGCACCCTGATTATTATAGCCTGAATTATAACCTACTGCAACTGCATTAGCACCTTGACCACTACCTAAATATCCTTGACCTGCTTGATAACCAACTGCAACTGTATATGCTCCAGCATTGGTTTCTTGCGCATAAGCGCCAAATGCTGCGGCGCCTGTGCCTTGATTTGTTTTACCAGTATTAGCACCAATACCAACTCCCAACATTGATGGATTATTACCTAAAGCATTATATCCAATAGCAACTGTTCTATCAGCGGTAGCAGTACTTGCTCCTAATGCAATTTCATTGGTAAACAATCTCATACCAATATTACTAAATGTAACAAGATTTGTGATACCGCCAGGATTTACCTGTATATTACCATTAGCAGTAGGTATAGTAATACTAGATATACCATTTGCTATACTACGTACATTACTAATATTGGCACCATCGCCACTAAAATAATTTGCTGTTACTAAATTACCTAAATTGGCATTACCGGCTGATATGTTACCAGTAACAGTTAAATTTGATAATGAACCAACACTAGTTATATTTGGTTGCGCATTTGTTGTTAGTGTGCCTGCCAAATAATTGGCTGACATTAAATTAGCACCAGTAACATTACCTGCTGTAATATTACCTGTAACATCAAGATTAGATAATGTGCCTACGCTAGTTATGTTTGGCTGTGAGTTTGTTGTTACTGTACCTGCAGTTGTTGCTGAATTGGCTACGTTAGCATTACCTGAATTTGCAGCATAATTTGCATTTGCTACAGTACCAGTAACATTAGCACCTGTAATATCAGTTAAGGTACTACCATTACCTATAAAATAATTTGCACTTGTATTAGCATTTACTACAACATTATTGCTAATATTAATATTACCATTGCTATTTTTAATTGTAGAAATATCTAAAATATTTGTATTAAGTGTACCGCTATCAGGAATAAAGGCTAATACATTACCAAAATTATCTATTTGTGGTTCTACATTGCCTATACCTGATACGAATACAGGATAATAAGTTGTATTGCTAGTTGAATTGGCATTAGTTACTGCAACATTACCAGAAATGCCAGTTAATTGACTACCATTACCTATAAAATAACTAGCAGTAACATTTCCTGTAGCATTTACATTACCATTAATTACTGCATTACCAGGTGTTGTAAAAACATTTGTATTATTATCAAATGTAAATCCTGGCGCACTTACGAAATTGCCTGAGCCATCAGTAACTTGTATTTGTGTATTAGCACCTACTGGTGTACCATTGCCATTAGCAGTTACAGTACCTGGTGCCCATGTTAAGTTACCAGTACCATCTGTTTGTAAGAAATATCCATTACTACCATTGGCAATTTTAAGATTACTAATGTTAGTAAAGCGTACATTACCCGCACTGACTATTGTATTTGCTGCGCCACCTAATCCACCATTATCATTATATTGCAAATTACCTGGTTGACCACCAGCAGCAGTAAAACCTAATGCAAATACATTAAGATTTATTGGATCAGTATCAACAGTAATATTGCTACTTTCTGTAGTTACTGTTAATGGTGTTTGCGTTACAACGAAATTAGCATTAATTTCTGACATTATTATTGATACCTTACAATAAATCCAATTGGTTCACGATTGACATTGTTTAAACTTGCATTTGCACTACTTTGTCTTGTTACAGTTAATGTAACCAAAAATAGTGTACTATTAGCAGTATTATTTGCTAATGCTACTGTAGGTGTGCTACTACCATTACCAGTAATATCACTACCTAGATACAAATATGCTGTACCATTAGCACGATTGCTAAATGCAGTTTGTAATGTATAATTTGCTGGATTTGGTTGACTGACATCTAATGTCAAATTACCTAATATAACTTGATTAGGATCAGCATCACTATATGTTACATCAGTCAATGTATAATATTTGGCACTAGCAGCAATATTCCAGTTTGCTGGTAATTGACAGTTTGCAGGATTACCATTAGCATCTGTAAATGTTAATGGGAAAGTATACGCTTCACCCGTATAAATTTCGAGGCACTGCATTTCTGTGCCTGCTATTGTCATTGTTTTTGCGCCGTTTAATAATAAACTCATTTTAGTAAATTCCTATATATTATTTAGTCGGGTCGTACTGTTTCATAAGACAGACCTTCACGATCTAATCGTTTTTTAATTTTGTCACAAAGTATTTGATAAACTTTATTATTGCTATTTTGAAAAATATTGTAATTTTTAGCAAAATCAATAAATTCCTGTAATGGTGCATTATCAATAAATGATAATTTATTTTCAAATTTTAATTCTACTATTCTAGTCATAACTAATTTTTAGCCTTACTTAGTTGTAGTAAACTATCAACAACAATTACGTTTGCGCCATTAGTAATATTTCTCATCATAATTCCTAATCCACCTAATGTACCTGTAAAATATGCAACATCTTGATAACGATAATATACAGGTTGATTTGCTGTTAAATTTATTGTATTCAAGAATAAATCATTACCTTCATATATTGTATTTGATGATACACTAGTAAAGACTCCAGTAATTTGGATTGTTGCATCAATATCAGATACAAATTGTAAATATGAAGTTGTAGTAATTTGTTCTCCTGCTGCAATAGGAGTATTAACATATAACCAGTTGACGACCCACCAATCCCAATCTCCGTCTGCTCTTTGCCAAGTTACAGCACTATAAGGATTAAATGAACTTATACTATTGGCATCATATCCATTTGCTGTTGTACTTGTTGCTTGATAATATGGATAATAATAATTACTTCCAGGATCTGTACCAATTATATAAATTGGTTGATTTAGACTTGTGCGACTGGTTACATTAACAGGAAAATCAATTGGATCAGCATAATATGTTCCATCTGCTAATAAACTTACAGCAGTAAGTCCAGGACCAATACTTCTATATGGAACTGTATTGCTAGAAATTTGATTACCTATGATACCACCAGTATTAGTATTAGGATTATATGGTTGTATATTAGCACCAGCCCAATTTAATACACCACTACTATTACTACGCTTACCACTAGTATTATTACGTGCAGTTGTTGACCAATAATAATTACCAGCAGCCAAATCATTGACTGGTATAGTTACACTTGTATTAGCAGCATATGGTGCACTATTTGATTGTTGTACTGTACGATATAATCTATGATCTGTAACAACATTACTATTACCATAATTGAAATCCATATACAATACAATACCATTTGCTGGACTTGTACTTGTAATTTCAAAACCTGTAATCAGTGCATTTGCATCTGTAAATGTTGCAATTGTTGGTGCGCCAGGTTCACTAATAACATTTGGATCTTCTAGACCTGTGTTAAATGCTGGTACATAATCTTCTACAATGTCATCATAAATTTGATCACTATATTCAAATGCCTGTATGTCGGCATACAAATTACCAGTATCATCTTTTGTTTCTGCTACATTATTGACACGGAATAATTTATCTGTCCAACCATATACTTCATGTGTGACACGAATCACATCACCTGCTTCTACTTGTATACCACTATAATCTAATCTAAATGCTATAACCAAATCTTCACGACTTTGATATATGCGTCTTGCTGCTAGATAACGTGCCTGTACTGCATTGTTAACTAATGGCAATGTAACATTAAGACGATTAATTGCTTCATTAGGACTTAATAACTGTGGGTCTTCCTCAAACAAATCTATGATGTAATAATCTGTTTGATCTTTAATATTTGTATTAGGATATGCAACTTCAATTTGGTTATATGTTTCGTTTAGATCAATTGGACTAACTTCTATACCACCAACTAAATTACTACTGTTTACGGCAAATAAACCAGTAACATTAGGATATCCAGTATATAACTTGTTGATAACTACTTTCCATTTACCAGTTAATTCACTATATTGTAACCAACTATCAGCACTATCTACTAAGAATTGTAAATTGTTTAAGCAACTTGATCCTGTATCTAATGGACCATTGATACGATAACGTGCTTGTTGACTATATGGATCACCTGTATTCCAACCCACTGGCTTGTAATCAATTAACTCATCACTATATGTGTTTAATGCTGTTAAACTTGCAGTATCAATACTAGTAATTGGTATTCCACAACCATAACGTTCATTAAGCATGTAATCAAGTATACAATCACCAGGCTTAGTCAAACTGTTTGTTATATTAACCATTAATTGACCAACGCCAGTTGTACCTGCGTCTGTATTGTAAATTACTTTAACGATAGCAAATGCGCAATTGGTCATTGCTTGTGCTGATGTCCATGCTTTACTTGCTGGTACACCATTTGTTGTACTTAATATTTGTGCAGCAGTTTGACCACCTGTGTTTACACCACTACTGCTACCATTATTAAACAAATAAACATATAAAAATCCATTACAGCGTGTATCAACTTGTGGTGTGCTTGTATTTGTTATAAGTCCAGTAACTGCACCATTACTACCAAATTGTATTTGCTTACCATCATAATAACATTTATTAGTATCAAATGTATAACTACCACCGCCACCACCTTGGTCATCGCTTGCTTCTGCTAATGCAATCACATACCACATTGTCTTTTGATCTGTGCTTAACATTGCATCTGTTATGCTACCACCTACAAATGCTGTACCATATATGATAGGCAATTTATTAACTGTTGCAGGAGGTAACTGTATTCTTGCGCCACCTTCGCCACCTGCATCGGCTGGTGTATTTGCGCGTTTAGCAACAAGGCGACTGACGCCAATGCTTACAGCAGCAGTAACTAATGCTTTACCAATAGTTGCAATTAATGCTGTACCACCTGTAAAAACAACAGCAGCAACTACAGCAACAGCAGTAGCAATTTTTTTGACGACCTTACTCATGTCTCATACCTTTTTTGATCCATGTTTTTTCACTTAGTTCATAATCAAAACGCTCAAAGTCCATATCCATTAATGTCTTTGGTGCGCTTAATGTAACATGATGTATGCGTTTCATGTCTACTAACTTTTGGCAATGTTTGTCAAATTCTTTAAATAACATATAACCTGCGCGTGTATTTCTGTATTCTTCTTCTACCCAATACAATACTTGATGCATAAACAAGTATTTTGGTGCCCACATATTAGGACTGATTACACCTAATATCATACCTATGCGATCATCGCTTTCTGCAATATAACATAGACCTGCACCTGCTAACACAGTAGCAAATATTTGGTTAAGATATTCATCATCTAATTCACCTTGAACAACATCACCAAGTTCATCCATATTATTAATACGATGTATCAAATCTATGAAATAAGGTAAATCAAATTTATTGGCTTCGCGTATAATCATCTGTCCATTACCTGTCCACCTGCACCGCCTGGGAAACCACCACCACCTGGAAATCCACCACCACCTGGAAATCCACCGCCACCAGGTACAACACTACCTGCTTTTGGTGTTACACCAAAGTCAAATGTTACGCCTGATAGTGCATAAACTTGATCCATGCTACTATCTGTACTATCAAAATAACGCCAACTTTCCTTGTTAGTTTTTCTTCCCGCTATACGATTTTCTAATACAGTTTTATAACTGCTAGCACCTACGCTAACAGTAAAATTATCTTCTTGCTCTTGACGTTCTTCACTAATACCATAACTGGTTACAATACCCTTAAATCTATTATAGACATTGCTAAGAACCATATTGTTATTATAGAAGCCACGTAATACTTCTACTTCACTACCACGAATATTTGTAGCAAGCACATTATAAATGTTATTGCCATCAATGCCACTTAGTGCTATTGTTGTTTCACCACTTGTTGCACGAAGGTTACGAGTTTGTGCACCTACGCTCAATAAACCACCTAATGCATTATATGTGTTACCACTAATTACTTCATCTTTATAACTGCTGCTAAAAGTTAATACAGTAACATTGGCTGCTGTGCCATTACCTGTACCAGCGGCATTGGCTGTAAAGAATGTACCAACAGCATTACTACTTGCACCTATTGCAGTCCAATTTGTATTGCCACTTGTTTTAATAATATAGGTAGTATTGGCTGATACATTTGCTGCATCTGTATAAGGATATTCGTTATAGATTGTAATCTTAACAAACTCAGCATTATTAATTTGTGTTGCGCCATTAGCAACAGCAGGTATACTTTGTGTCATGCTGCACCTACCCATTCATAAAGTTCAAAATCATCACTAAATTCTATCAATGCATTATTTAAAGTAGTTCCACTGCTTTCTACATAACCACCTGGTATTAATTTATATGTAGGCATATTTGGACAAAACATATAGAATGTGCAATCATTGCCAACTGTTAATCCATCACCAACAACTGAACCTGTGATAATGTTTGGTCTATTTGTTGTAATTGTAACTGTGCTTGCACTACCACGTAATATTTGTGTTGTACTTGTAAATGGATATGTATGACTACCAATCTGTATTAAATCATTTGGCTCAAACATTACTGTATTTGCACCCACGCCTGGTAAACCACTCAATACTAATTGATTACCAACAAAACTGCTTACTGTTAATCCAGCAATTTGTGCTGTTGTCAATCTACCTTGATAACGAAATATCCAACTCAAACAACTATTGTTACTAAACGTAACAAGTTGTGGTGTATATCTATCAATAGTATCTAATGCTTCCAATATATCACGACTATTATAATAACGTAAACTATTTGGCATAGTTAATTTAAAACGCCAAGGCTGTTTAGTTGGTGTAAGACTAGTACGTGGTATTTCGTTGCGTGTAATTTGTACACCAACGACCTTACGACGATCTATTGTTAAAGCACTTGCTTTGTCAATTATATTTTGTAATCCTGCTGCCATTATCTTGCTCCAGCGTAACTCATTTCACGCTCTGCCATTTTGTTTGCTCCAAATATTGCTTTACGATTTTCAGCAAACATTTGTGCTACTGATTTAGCATCAAGTGCGCTAATGTTATATGTATTGTAATTATTAGTCACAGGTGCACTAACTGAATTTGTTCCCATGCTCTTACCTTTACCTAATTGATCATTAGGTATTATTGTACCTGCTGTTTTTGGCACAAATAGTTCTGGACCCTTTTCACCTACAACACTAGGTTTATTAACTGGGGGACTACCACCTTCAGCAAATCCTAATAATTTACCGATGATCATTCCTCCTATTTTTTGTGCTACAAGATTTTTTAATTGATTAAACACGCCTTCAAATACATTGATCATAGCAAGTTTGGCTTTCATTGCTGCCCATTCTTTTATAGCATCAGCAGCAAATTGTTTAAATTTAAATTTACCTGTTTTGACAAAATTATCTATAGCAGAACCAAGAGCATTTGCTAATCCTTCACCTAATGTATAAGGCTTTAATTCTTCTTTCATTGCTTTTAATCTATCAAAAAATCCAGAAAGATAACTCTTATCTCTTGTATCTTCAGCATCTCCTAAACTTTCAATTTGCAATAATCTTTCATTATAATAATTTGTGGCAGCAAGTTTTCTACGTTTGAAATTTAATATATCAACATCAGTTATTTTGCTACCTAAACGTGCCTGCTCATCTTGAATTTTGGCTAGTTCATCTTGAAATTTATTTTCTTCTTGGCGAACAGCAGAAAGTTTTTCTCGTTCTCTTGCTGTCATTCCAAGCATTTTAATTTCGTCATTAAAAGAATCTAATACTTGTTGTCGTTGTCTGTTTTCTTCTTTTAAATCTAATGCTAAATTTCTAGCACGTATGGCTTCTATTTCACGATAATAATTTTTAATTTTATTATCAGATTCAGTTTTGACTACTGCACCACTGGCTTTTACTTTTTTAATTTCATCATCAATTTGTGCAAGTAAACCACTTTTTGACTTACTTTCGTCGGCTGCTGCTTCCTTACGTTTTTTATCTAATTGATCTAATGTTTCTTTTAATGATTTTTCATTAGCAATACGTTGTTTATCTAATGCAATTTGTTCTTCTGTCATTGACAGATATTTGATCTCATTACCCAAACTTTGTAATGTTTCTGCATTTTGTTCTTGATATGCTTTGGTAATATCACGAACGCTGTCCATAAAACGTTCATTTTCTTCACGAATTGCTTGTAATCTATCGCGTGTTTCTGCTGCTTGACTTACAACTTCTTCTAATGCGTCGGCTGTAAGTTCAGCACCTTCAGCAGTTTCTTTAAAGTAATTAGTATCGCCAGCAAGTAATAAGCCTGCAAATTCTTTAAATTTATCAATAACGTAACTTAACTTTTCTCCTAACCAATCAAGGACATCAAATCCTGTTATAGTTTTAATTAAGAAATTAAGTGCTTGTGCTACACCAATAATAATGCCTACAAGACCAGCAAAACGTAATCCAATACGTAATACGTTTAATAATGCTGCTCCTAAACTCTTTAAGCCGCCTGCACGACCAGCAGTAGCACCTAATGCATCTTTTAATCCAACCAAACTTAATATAAAGGCTGCAATATTTTTTGGCAATGCTTTTAAATTCATAAAAATCCAACGCATTTGAGTACCAAAGAATTTACCAGCATTACCAGCAACAAACAATGCATCACCCAAACTCTTTAATGCAGGTAATACTTTGGTAAAGATTAAAAATGCTGTGCCAAGTATTGTTACTATTCTAACAAGTTCGGCTAATGATTTGGCTAAATTTTCTGTATTGCCTGTTAATTTTTCTAATGTAGTTAATAATCCACTAAACTGTTTAGCAAGAGCAGCACCAAAGTCACCTTTAAATTTTTGAAAATTATCAAAGATTTTGCCTGCAGCAACGATACCAGGTTCTGCACCTTTAGCACTATTTTTTAATTGATCAAATTGTTGTGCGACACTAGTGATATTGACGCTACGGGCTTGTTTGCCCATAAGATCCATTTTGAGTCCAACGCTTTCTGCGCTGCTGCCCATTGCTCCTAAATTCTTAATAACTTTGTTAAGAATTTCTTCTTCGCTTAGTGTACCAATGTCATTTAATGTGACACCAACTTTACCAAATGATTTAATTAATTTGTCATTGCCATTGGCAGCATCATCTATACTTTGATATAATTTTAAAATTGCGCTTTCTGCACCAGCAGCATCACCACCACTTAATGCAAAGGCTTGGCGTAATGCCATAATGCTTGATGTAGCAATACCAGTAGCATCACTTAAATCTGTAATGGCATCAGCAGCACGAAACATATTGGTGATCATTGCACCAATTGCTAATCCAGCAACAGCATTACGCAGTTTACCAAAACTATCTTGTAATTTTTGTACAGATTTTTGTGTCTTTTCTAAAACCTGTTGTGCGTTACCAGTAACATTTAATTGTACTGTAGTTGTTGCTGTTGCCATGTTACTTGCGTCCTGTCATTATTTTTACAAATTCTTCAGCAATATAATCCATAGTAGGTTCAGTCATACCTTGTGGACTTTGTTTACTGTATCCAGTATCCAAACGTTCAGCATATGGATAATTTGCTTCTATGCTTTTTTTATTATTCTTTAATTTGGTATTGCGTCTTGCATTACCACTGCGTACAGGTGTTTCTTTAACAAATACTTTGTAGGCATCGTCAGGCAATTTGTTTAGTTTCTGCTTCATTGACTGTAAAGCAGGACTAATATTATTTTGTATGCTTACGTTTAATTTAAAACTCATTGCTTTGCCTTATTCATAATATTCATCAACTGATCTTCGCTGTAAAATTCTGTTGGGACCTTACCCTTGTTTTCTGCTTTTTTGATATGAAAATGTTCAAATGTCATTGCAGCATCCATAATATAAAGATCAAAAGTATTTCCTCTACCTAATACTTCACTTGGTAAAAGCCCATACCTTTTTCCAAGACTATCCAATTGTAAAATAGATACCATCTTAGCACTATCTGGGTCGATGGCATCATTTGTTATTTTCCCAATTGTTCAACGACCTTGGCAATTACCTTCATTAATACACTAGTGGGCAACATATTTTTATCGGTAAGTACTTGCTTACCTTCTTCGTCCAAAATTAATGTTTTTACAACATTAATTAAATCACCAGTATTTTTTTGATCGATATTTGCCAACTTCATAAAAACTTCCATAGGCTGACGATCCCAAGTGTAAAATGATATGGCTTCACCATATTGCTTTACAGTTTCTTTGTCATCTAAGGTAACTTCTACGAGTTGTGGTTCAGAACAGATTTGTGATAATTTCATTTGTTTCTCCTTATTAATTATTCACTAGTATTTATTTAATTGCCACTATATTTGTCATAGTGTTCTTCTAACATTTGATTCAACAATGCCAATCTAAATGCCTGTTTGGCTTTTAGTTGACGTATTGTTGCTTCCATATTCGTTAACATTGGTAACACTTTTGCTTCATCAGCAATTAGGCTACGCAATTTTTCTTCAGTTGTTTTTAACCATGTTTCGCTCATTTGTTCACCTATAATAAAAGGAAGAGAATGTTTCCATTCCCTTCCTTGTTTTGCTTAACTGAACAGCATTAAATGCTATCGCTACTTGCAGTATACATAGTACCATCTACTGCGATGCTGATTGGTGTTACGAACACCGGAGCATCTGGTGCAGCAGTTGGGGCAAGGCTACTAATGTAACCTGTGCCTGAACTGTAGTATACGTTACTTAAGTTGGCGATGTTACCACCGACAACGTTTGCTGTGGATAAATCATAGTTCCATACAACCAAGAATTGTACAGGTACTTTGTTCTGTGAAAGATAAGCAATACCCTTATTACTTGCGCCGGCATTTGCGACGTTTGCACCGAAATAAGCAGTTGGATCGATTACGATGTTCATGCTAATTTCGTTGTCGGCTGGAGTAGTTAGTTTATTGATATCTTTTGAACAGAAATCTACATAACTGTAGATACCTGTGCTTGATGTAATGGTGATATCCTGCAAGCAAGTAACTGATAGAACATTTGCACTATTAATATTACCATCTTCCAACTGTGTTGTGTTACCAATAGTTGTTGAAAGTAATACTAGTGGGTGTGTTCCAGTTTCATTGACTGTTATTCTTGCCATTTTGGTTATCTCCTTTAAGTTGTGGCAGTGATGTTAAAATTAACTCTTTTAGCACTGATTACATATGTGCGAATCTTATTTCTAGCACCGAATGTGATGCTGTTTGTAAAATCCACCTCATGATATCCATCCCAAAAGTTGCTATCTTCAATAAGTGTTTGTATTGCTTCTGTTACAGCACCTGCGTTAGGATCATTCTGGAAACTGACAAAAATTATATAAAATTCATCAGTCACAGTATAAATGCTACCACATTTCTGTAAGCCAAGTTTATATGGTGCACGATTAACAGCATTAATGCTATTAATATAAACACCATAGCCAACATTATCACCTTGACTTGGATAAGTTGTAATCACATCTACAGGCGGATTTAGTTTTGAACAAATTGCATGTAGATAATCATACACTTCAAGTTTAGTGAGATATGGCATTGACATTAGAAGTACCTACGATCATTATTAAAGTAGTCAACGTCCGCAGTCCAGTTTTCTTCCAACTTTGTTGTTGGACCATCTGGTGCGTCTTGATTAAGGTCATAGAAGTTCATGAGTTGCAATGCTTTTTGCCATTCAGCGTTATACCTACGAGTACTATGATCAAAGTTTGCCTTATCAACTTCATTTACGTTTGAGGGGTCAGATACAATACTTTCGTAAAATATCTGAACCGCCTTAAACGTATCTAATCGAATAAGTGTTTGATCATTCTTAATCAATAGGCTTGGATTGAATGACGAAATCAGTTGCCCATTAGGTAAGTTAGTATAATAATAAGCACCAATCACAGTATCGCAATACTTTTGCCACCAACCAAATTCTAGTTGGTAAAGTATTTCTTGAGAGCCTACATGAAAGTAGTCATCCCAATTAACCTGCATTTGAGCAGCACGGCGTTCAGCAGCAGGATCATAAAAAATTATGTCCCTTACTGTAGCATTACTAACTCTTTGATATGGTACTGACATATTACTAAATTCCTATATTATGGGGCCTGTAGAATGTTAATTGCACCACCACGACGTAGGTCACCAACGCCGCTACCAAAGTAGCCAACGCCTGTTAACCACATCTGTAGACCGCCTGGTACTTCACCTGTCTTGATCTGTAGACCTTCCTTGAGAACAGTGAATACTGCACTGTCACCAATGTAGGCACCGACCAAGCATGGGCTGGCTGACATCTGACCTAAGAATACACGATTTGCTGATTGTAGGAATGTAGTGAACATGACCATGCAGCCATATACGCTTTCAATCTTACCACTTGATAGCAATTCGTTACCTAGAGCAGATAGGTTAGCACCACCTGATTGTGATACTGCGCCACCAGTTAATTCGCCCAATAGACGAGTCAATGAAGAACCTTGCTGTACGCTGGCGCTTACAGTTGCGGCGTCACCATTGCTGTCAAGAACGATTACTGGGTTGCCAGGCATACGAGCAATCTTGAATTGTTGTTTTACTAAACGAATCAATTCTAAAACGCTGTTTGCTGTGAAACCATTTGTCCAGCCTGCAGTTGAACTTGGTAGACCATCCTGTACAAGTTCCATTGCGCCTAATTGTAGTACGCGAGGGAAACCGTCTGCTGGTGTGTTAGTGTAAAATACGTTGCCTGGTGTAGCCTTGAATGCTAAGAAGGCAGCAGTTACACGTTGATCTACTTTTTCTGCGAATGAGTCGCCTAGTTCTGCACCGAGAGTTGCTGCCAACTGGAATGATGTAGTCCAGCCGTAGAAAATATCGAATGCAGTTGTTGCGACTGCTGGTGTTGCAGTGATTGAACCCTGTTGTAATGCTGGGTTCTGAACGACTGCGTTACCGCCAAATACGCCGTATGTACCACTTGAACTATTTGGATTATAGTCCTGATAAGTGATAGGAGCGAAATTTGGTACCAAGAATGTGTTACCCTGTGTAGGTGTAACAACGTTGGTCATGTTAACAAGGCCTTGTGATTCGTGCATTGCGCGTAGTGCGAATGATGCGATTGCAGTTGTGAATCCATCGGCTTCGTTGTTAGGACCGCCTAATACGTATGCCATTGTTATTCTCCTTTAAAATATAATGTTGGCAATCAGAGTATTTTGCGAGACATTTGTTGAGCATGTACTTCTACAGTTGCGCCCTTAAGTCCAACACGCTTGCCTAAACCATTTCTTTGAGCCCATGCGTTAAACGCAGCAGGATCTTTGGTATAGTCAGGAATGCCATCTTCTGGAGCACCTGCAAAATTACCGTTCTGTCTCAATCCACTACCACCGGTTAGATTACTCTGTTTGAGTAACTTAGGATTACCCTTTGCTACTTCATTTACTAATCCAGAGATAGTTAATGGGTTACCATCCATGCCATATCTTTCACGACCCTTGCTATCTATAATTGAATAAGTACCATCTTCATTCCATTGAATGTTTGATCTTACTTTACCCAATGCGTAATCAAGTAGGTCATTATCGAACTTGTCACCCATAGCCTTCATGATTTCTCCATCTAATTCCTTCTCGCGTAATGCTTGCTCTTTACGTGCAAGATCCATTTGAAGTTTGTTGAACTGGTCATGTAGGTCATTTGTAGTGACACGTCCAGATTGCTTGGACTGTTCCACTGGTTTTACGTTACCAACGGGTGCAGATCCTGCTTGTGCTGCGGTACGTGCCATGTAAGCAATTGCTGCTTCAACACTTTCAAATTGTTGCCCACTTGCATTTGACAATGCATTTAGGATACCACTTGTAGTGCTTTTGCGAATTGCACCTGGATTTACTTTAGCATCTGTAGATTGATCTGCTGCATCTACATTTTCGGCTGTATCGTTGCCAACGAATTCATTTTGATAATCGCTCATATTTCCTCTTTAGTTATAACGTAACAAACGAATCACTTTGCGTATGATTTGAGCATCCACAAATATTTTGCATGAGCCGCTTGACGGTCAGCAATAAAATTTGCAATACCCTGCTTATTATCTTTGGTAGCCTCCGCAAAGCATTTGTCGAGGTGTCCCAAGATGATTTCGCTATCACTGATCAATTCTTTTACCATTAGCATTGCTTTTGGTATTTTCTCTTGTTCATCGATAGCAGATAATTCAATAAAACGTTTCATGCTGCCAGGAGCATAAACTTCTAATGTTCTGATATGTTCGGCTAATGTATCTATGGCACCATCAGCATCTTCATAAATGTTTCCAAACAATTCATGTAAACTTACAAAACCTTCACCTTCAACATTCCAGTGAAAACCCTGTGCTTTAATGCGATAGGCTTCTAATGTGCCTAGTTGTTCTTTTAATGTATCTGCTAGTGCCATGATTATCTTCCTGTATTCATGCCTGTTAATTGTACAGCAACGGCTTGCTGTGGATAGTAACTTAATCCTGTGTTGACGATTGGTGTACCTACGCCGCCCATTAACTGTTCGTTTTCTGCTTGACCAAAGCCACCTTCTTGCTCATAGTCATCATTACCACTGACCTTATCATCATACTCTGTTTCATCTTCGTTTTCTTCTTCAACAGGTATTTGACTACCAAGATCGCGTGTCATCATTACCTTATCTTCTTGTGTTAACAAATCACGTAGTGCTGGATCAGGTATAGTGTTAACATATGCTTGTTCAAATTCTGGTATAGCATTTTGTGGAGCAAGCATACCAATAATTTCACGATTAACAAGTGCATCAATAATTGGATTACCTTGTACAAGTGCCTTTGCTTCTTTGGCTAGTGCTAATCTATAATTGGTATCTGTTGCTTCGTAATCTGTATTATAATGTACTTCGCCTGCCCAACGTTGATTCATAAAACGTGCAGCATATGTGAAAATCATTTCTTCACATACTTCCATTAATCGTGCTTTTGCCTTTGCTGTTTTATGTAATGTTTTACGTTCTTCAATAATACTTATGCCTGACTGTGGTTGATGACGGCTTGTGCGTAATCCACCTAATCCTGTTAGGCTTTCAATTTGTTCTAAAATATCAGCCTGCTTTTTCATAACTGTATCAACATCAGTTGTTGAAACAGGTATGGCTTCTACTTGACCTTCTGCTGCACGAACGATTGCACCTGCTTGCGCTGGTACTGCAATGCCTTTATCAGCACGAATTAATGTTTTGGCAAACTGTATTGAAGTATAGGCTTCGCATTCTAATTTATAATGTTCACGTTGTGCATCACTGGCTGCGTCAATATCGCTAATGCCTAAATCAATTGTGCGCGGATCACGACGACCATATGCAATGAATACTGGTACGCTCATGCCAGGAGGAAATTGTCCTTCACCTGTTATTTCTGCATCTTGATCTAGTTTGCTGCCTACACTTTGTTTAGGTACTTCATAACTTACCCAATGACTAGGATTTTCGCTATCACCAAGATGGTAACATTTTATATAAAAATTTTCACCATCTTCATATTCCATTACCTTAACATATTTGACGATTGGTCTGCCACAATAATATTCCCACTCCCAATCCCAAACATTAATAGGACTGATTGCTACAACATAGGGTCTGCCAAGATTTCCTTCTTCCATTTTAGGCATGTCTACTGCTACCCAGCAATGTCCAAATATGCTAGTCAAATCGCCTACTTGCTCCATAAAGCCAGTCATGTCACGATTCTGCATATCGCTGTCTAGGCAGAATAAGTCGGCCCATTCGGTATTCTTTGGGTCAATGTTCACACCTTCAGGTGTAGCAAACTGTAAATTTCTTTTAACGCCTGGCTCAAATAATACATCGTTAATTGTATCAACAATATAACGGCTAATAGGTTGCGCTACTGTGTTATTAATTAAATCGATCCATAATGCTGAATCTTCACTAGGACGCTTTTTGCGTACATATTGTTTGAATGTATAGCCACCAAGATATGCATATTGATAACCAAGCATTTGCTGATACACAGCCTGATACACTTGGTTCTTTTTCATCAAATCTTTTATTTTCATTAAGGTTATTCCAATATAGGTTGCGTAGTGTATTTATGCTGTGCCAAATAGTTACATACACTATGTTTACGTTTAAAATGCGGTAGATAGTCAACATTACCACAATGCTCACAAGTACGCCACATATATTCAGGATTACCAAAATTCTTATTATATGCTTTATATTTGCGTTGTAATACTTGTCTGTCTTTGACTGTACCGCAACTTAAATGATGTGGATTTACGCATAATTTGTTACCACATTGATGTAATACTTCTACTTTGTCACCATAATCAATATTACCATGATATTCTACCATCATGATACGATGCACAGTAGCCATATTTAATTCTTTACTAACTTTCATCATACCATATCCAGCATTGTTTGTGGGTCCAGTCCATGTCCAACACTGTGTTTTGCTTTTATTACCATTCTTATTTTTAGGTATATTTGATCTGCGCATCAATCGTTCTAATACTGTTTCTGTTCTACGTCTAGGCATAATTTATTAACTCCACTTCATTTGATTTGTTTCTTCAGTTTCTTCACCAAGTATTTGTGCCCATGTAGGACCACCTGGATATAATGGACTTTCTGGCATGTGTTCAAGTCCTGGTCTTGCGCGATTAAGTAATCGTTCATCCATGCCAAGATATTCTGGATAAGGTACACTATCATGTGTAATTGGAAATAGATGATGTATACCATAACGTAAACAATCACCTAGACCGTCAATGTGTGCATATTTTTGTTCAGTATATTTTACCAAACGTTTGCGTGAGGCATCTTCAAAATGATATGTTTGTAATGCCTCAAGCAAATATTTGTCATCAGGTTTTACTGCCAACCCATTACGTTGTATAAAGGCATTGGTTGTATTATCTGTATCTGTAACTAATGGATTACTCTTACGTGTATTAATAATTGTAAAGCCATACTTTTCTAATATAACACGATCTGTTACACCAAATGGACTGGTAGTGTCACGATTAGTTTGTGTGCCTGACATGTCTATAATACTGTTAATGCGTCTACGTGGAAAATCCTCACGTATTGCTTGTGCTATACCTTCTGTGCCACAATCTGGTATAGCATAACTTTTTAGTATTTCCATTGTGCCATGATTCTCACCAGCATGTTTTACTTGCGCAACCACAGCACACATTACACGCTTGTTAAAGTCGTGGAATGTGTACAGGTCCCCATGTCTATCTACAATTTCACGGCAGTGTTTATGTTTATCAAATGTATAAAAGAATTGGTCAGCAACGCTTTCCCACTGACACATATAATCTTGATTGAATTTTAGTGGTGACAGTATACGCTTCTGTTCGTCAATATATGTGCGATTCCCACTACGCATTTGCATGTAGTTAAAATGTCTGACTATATAACGCTCTTTTTTAGTTAATGCATATTGAAACAAATCATATAATGGTCCAGTGCCATTAGGCGTGCTAATCACAATTAATCTACCAGCAGTATCAGGTTGTCCAACACGTGGGCGTAAGCGATTGGTTATTTCTTGCAATGTTTCTTGCGTATACAATGCTGCTTCGTCAGCGATCCATACGCCTACGTTTAGACCACGTAAATTTTCACGCTGCTCTGCACTTTTACAACGTATAAACACGCCATTAGGAAACTTAATTGTAAGTTCACTGTTGTTTATATCAACACCATCTTTGAGACCAAAATGCTCCATGCAACTATTTTTCAGTTGTTCCCAAATAAGTGATTTGATCATTGCACCTGTTGGCGCACTATAGATTATGTCTTTGCCTTTATGATATCTGTAATCACTAGCAAATATTGGTAATGCGATAGCGGCAAGAAATGTTTTGCCGCTACCTACTGGTAAGATATCGATGCAATGCTTATCGGTATTTAACCAATCATGTAATACTGTGGCTTGTTCGCCATATAGTGGTATGTCAATTTTTTGCATGTTCTTTCATGTAACGCTCTACCATATCATTGTATGTTTCATCACGACTTAATTTCTTTGGTAAATTAGTTTTTAAATCGATATGAAATGGTATAGCCAATGCGTTGACAACGCCACTACCAGGCATGAATATTTGTGTTTGATTATTTTTATAATTGTTAGGATTAAAGTTTGGTGATGCGAACCAATATATTGTATAACCTAAACTATCTAGGTAATCATATATTTCTGGTAGTTTACCTGTTTGATGTTCATAAAATATTACTGGCAAGTTATTGCGTATCATTTGATCCATGCCCATTAATACTTCATACTCATGACCTTCTACGTCAATCTTAACAACTTGTGGATCAGGTATATGATGCACTTTAACATAATCATCTAGTTTGACAATATCGCATGGCTGTCCAGTTTCTGCTAACATTAGTTCGCCATTGTTATTGTTAGTGCCTGGCTCAAAGTCCTGTATGTATGCAGTACCATTTTTATCACTGCATCCTACATTGTATGTGCTAATGTTTTTGACATGTCCAGTATTCATACGCAATAGTTTATAATTTTTGTTGTTAGGTTCAAAGGCGTACAAATGTTTGGCATGCTCTGCTAGACCTAAACTATGAAAACCAATATTAGCGCCTATATCATAAACGACTGTATCTTTGTGTATAAAGTTGTTTAATAAATTAATTTCATATTGTGTATATTCACCATAATAATGTAGGCTTATTCCAATAACATTATCACCTTTATAAAAATTAACTGATCCATAACGTGTTGAACTGTACATAACCTTATCAGTTAGTTTAGGGTCAGCAAAATGTATGTTACGTTCATTAAACAAATCTGGCGTAACATATTTTGTTACTTCTATTGGTGTTGTTACTATTTCACTTGTTATTTGCATTTGATTTATTCCTTTATTGTAAATGTAGCAGGTATGTCTGTCCAATCAGGTAATTCCTTCTGTGGAAAACTAAACACTGCTTGTAATGGTTGTCCCATTGTTGTATGGTCTACGTCAACTTTATCTGCAACGACCTTATTCAATATCATCTGTTGGTATTTCATCACCAAATGTTTGTCCCCGGAGATACGAGCGTTGTGATAATCCTCTGCTAATCCTATCGCAAATGGCTTGTCTCGTTTTGCTATTTCGTGTAGTAACGTTGATGCTGCCAATTTGTTCGTGGATCCCTTTCTTCTCCCACCCCCAGGACGTTTCCCGCCACGGGTCTTTTTTGTTTGAATTTGATTGTTTTCCATATTTAAATACCATCTTTTTGCAATCTTGCATTATAGGCTTCTACAATTGCATTATAGCGTGGATGATCATTTGCTTGTTTTGTTATATTGTTGTATAACTCTGTAACAGTATCCATTTCATAGGTATTAATCATATGTACATATGTCTTAATTACTGTTGGATTACTCATTCGTTGATATATGTGACTGTCTTTCATTTTTCTTCATCCTTAATATATTACTACCACAGCATCCATATTCTATAGTGTATCCTAAACTATCTAAACGTTGTTCCATATATTCTCGTAACTGTTTAGATATAGTGTTTACTTTAGTATATCGTGCGTGGAATATAAAATCCTCATCGTTTAGTGCTTGCATAGCATGTCACTAGCCTTATTCTGCCAGACATTTGGTAATAGCCCATGGACCACTAAAACACAGGCTATACTTAATGCCCTACACAAATGTCTGGCATAACTCATGTTCTTTTCACGTAAGTGTTTAGATCCAAACAATTTCGTAATCCTCTGGATTATCTTCTGGGTCTAATCCGTCCCAGTAACTGCTATCGTCTTTCTTTTTATATTTGCGTGTACCAAATACTGTTAACCATTTCTGATTCTTGCGATTCCATTGCTTGCATATCTCTGCAAAGCGTTCACTTCCTAGAATTAACTGTAACTGTGTTTTGCTATCATCTACTGTAGGATTAATGTCCCATTTGCTATGCTGTATTTCTAGCATGAAACTCACGACCTGATCTACTTCTAGTTCAGTCATATATGGACTTAATTCAGTACACATCTTGTCGAACACTCTGATGTTACTAGTAACAACAGGCTTATCGACCATAAGTTTAAGTGCTAAATCATCAGTGGACGATAGTTGACGTTTCTTTCTGCTCGCTTTGCCCATTTGTATTTTCCTTCATTTTCTTTAAATTATCTGCTGTAATGATGCTACCTAGAAATTCATGCACACTACGTAGTGCTACAATCTTCATATCGATAATGTGCTTACCATCATCGTCTAGATTATCTGTGGGTAGTTTCATAAGTCCTTCTATAGCACCTACGATATCATCCATTAATGGTTCTATGCTGACCCAGCGTATACCATCGGGTCCTGTTTCTACATGATACTTAAATTCTAACATATTGACTCCTCAAATTGATTGATTTCCATAAAATGTAAATTACTGTAAGTTGACTTCTCAATATCGTCAGTAATTTTATAAAATTGTGTTTCTGGATAACGCTTGACTATTGTGTTAAAACGTTGACGCCATTTTTCGTCTTGTATAATTGGTGTGCTATATTGCTTTGAATTATAGTTTGCAGTACCAGCATAAACGTTGTTATGACCACCATTATGGTAATCAAAACCTATAATGTATACAACTTCATGGTTCTGTGCTGCTAACTCTAATGCTGCTGTGCCACTGTCTGGTGTGCTTTGATATGTTTGCACAAAATGTATTGGCTCGCCAACACCAGCAAGTGTATCCATATCGTTTACATGCTGTGTATAGAACTTTAGTTTATGATGTACTCTACTATTAATGATTTCTGTAACCATATGTATATCCATACTGACTAGTACATGTGGTAGAAAATCTCTATAAAGAGCATTACACCCATATGTTGTGTAATACTTTTTAAGTTGGTGTAAATCGTATTTTAAACGACTACGACCATTACCTATCACTAATGCGTAACTCACTTCTTTTTTGCTTCTTCTCTTGCCTGACTGGCTCTAATTGCACGACCCTGCTTTTCTGCTTCTGCTCTTGATTCGTATTCTTTACCACTTTCACCATAGCGATAATATCTTTTACCACCACGTATAACCATTTGTACAGGCATGTTAATCTTCCTCAGTGTCTTTTTTATTTAGCACTTTGCAAATATACTGATGCTTATCTATTACTCTAGTATCACTAAGCAATAATCCACATAACCTACAACTTTTACCCTTATGTATCCACTGACCTTTTACATGCATG
>Ga0129333_10000383_pt1 | contig 34991 bp, 39 predicted proteins | sample CPB6_08_DNA_FD_94474 | JGI IMG/M metagenome (GOLD analysis project Ga0129333, IMG submission 94474) | Freshwater to marine salinity gradient microbial communities from Chesapeake Bay, USA - CPBay_Sum_0.6_0.8_DNA | ecosystem: Environmental > Aquatic > Marine > Coastal | place: USA: Chesapeake... | reverse complement strand
TTGGCCACGGCCTCCTCTTCCATCTCGTAGACCTTGCCGAGGGAGTCGGCAGTGCCGCTGATCTGAATCACCGGGTGCATGGCGATGCCCTGGCCCACCAGTTGATGCCACACGGAGTGCAGCAGTGAGCCGGTGTTGGTCTCGGCCTTGTAGCCGTGTTCCCTGAGCCGCGTCATGATGTCGCGCTTGGTGATGCCGATGTAGCCATGGTGCAAAGGCTTGACGGATTCTTCTGTGAAGCGCTTGTCCTCCGAACTGACCTTGAACCGGATGTGGTAGACAGAGTATTCCTTCAACAGCTCTCTGTCGTAGGCGTAATGCAATGGGACATCCACGCGCAATGACACGTGCTCAGGAGAGATGGGGGTTTTCTGGTGCCCGTCAAAGTTTGATCCCAGGAACATGACCATGAGACGTGAGCTGCCGTCCTGGCCAACTCGAATGGGGTTGTCCAAGATAATCTTGGTGATTGCCTCATTGTCTCCAATGTATCGAGACATGCCTGCAAGGAGGTGCGTGCCATAGTTTTTATCCACAGCCTTAGGCGCTTCCTTGCGGGCCCGCTCCAGAACTTCCTGTAGATAGTCAGCTCGCGCGCCATCACCAAAAAGAACTCGGAGATTTCGATACTTCATCAGAACCACCCGAACCAAATGCCGGTGCCATGCACGCAGCCGACGGGGAAGAACACGGCCCCTGCGATCAAGAAGCCCCAGGAGGCAGTCTTGAGGCAGGTGATGACGTGCGTGAACCAGGCCAGGATGACCCAGCCAGCGACGAGGATTGGAAAGAGTTCGCTCATGATGCCTCCGATGGACGCTCGACATACTCTGTCGATGGGGTGTATGGAAATGAGACGGGCACAAGGCTGTCTCGACTGGTGTAGTGAGACTTGTACTTTTCGCCGGTCTCTTTGTCGGTGTACCACTCGTAAAAGACACGGCCGTCGATGTCGTAGGCCTGTCCGTTGAAGCGGTCGGCCTGCTTGAACACACGGCTGCAGCGCTTGTTTTGGAAGACGCCTTCGCTGGCCTCGTGCCACTCCCAGTCCTCGCCTGTCAGCGGAACCAGGGGCTCGAACATGGCCAGCTTCTTAAACATGTTCACCGCATAGGGCGCGGTGCTACCGCTGTGGCCTTCGTCGGCGAACACCTTCAGCAGGGTCAAAACATGCTCGCATATTGCGGCCTGCATTTCGTCCCTATACGCGCCCGTCCCATCAAGCCAGCCAGCAGCCTTGAACTCCATCAAGGCATGTGCATGCAGGTTACTCATCGTGCATTCCCCTGCAAGCGGTCAGCGACCAGCTTGGCGTAGCCGGCGATGTCCACCCAGTGGTCGACCTTGTCGGGGTTGCCGTTGACGATGCGGCCGATCTTGTGAACGATCATCTCCAGGGCTTCCCACTGGTCGTCGCTGAATGTCTTGTTGTGCATGCGGGCGTGGTCCGCGAGCGTGCGCTTGATGGCTTGCATCAGTGCAGCGCCGTCCTTGAACTTACCGTAGTCCTGGGCGCGCTCGTCCAGCGTGCCGTCGATGTCGGTGTCTTCGCCCGTCATGTCACGCTCGTCGTCGTACTGTAGGACGCCAGCCTTCAAACCTTCTTCAATAAACTTCTCAGGCTTGATACCCAGCTTGCCGGCGATGGCCAACTGCGAGGCACTGACGGTAACCTTGCGACCAGACGCAGCAGGCGCGGTGACCAGGGAGTCTTCCTCCTGCACCTGCTTGCGCAGCTTGTAGGTCATGGGCTTGGGTGCCTCAAACTTCGCGGCCACCTTGGCCACTTCAGCATCGGGATGCTTGCGAAAATACGCGCGGATTTTGTCTGACTTGTTCATGATGTTGAGTCCTTTTGAGTTTGAACGATTGCACGTGCCTTGCCCTGACGGATGACCGCCTGGACAAAGTCGTGCGCCTTTTCGATGTCATATACAGTGGCGTTCGCCAGCTGCTCCTCATGCAGGTCCATCACCAGCTTGAGCAGCTCCCACTGCTTGGCAGTCATGATGAACTTCATGTTGTTGGCCACGCCCCTGCGTGACAACTCAAGCAGCGCGTCTTGCCCCTGCTTGATCTCTTCGAGCCAGTCATGGCCTTTGCCCATGATGGCCAGTGCTTCGGTGATGTTGAATGCACCGATGAGCATGTCAATGTCTTCTTTACGCGCCACGCCCTTGCGGATTTGTTCCAGGGCAGAGCGGTTCTTCAATTGGACATCGAGGTAGATACCTGGCAGGTCGCGAACAGGTCGCATGCCTGACAGCACAAACTCCAGTGGATTCTGGAGCACAGTCCGGGGGCGGTACTTGCTGCGTTTTTTCATGCGCGGCAGGACACAAAAAGACTTGCACACACCACCATAATGACCGTGAGGTACACCATGGTCCTGTCACTGACCAGGCGGCGATACCGGCCCAACAAGACGCCTTGAATGAATTCTTCACTTCGCGTCATCTCAGGCGGCTTGCGCTGGTAAGTCAATCCGATGAGTACCTTGCCAGTGTTGAAGTACTTGCCTGTTGCAGCAAGTTCCTTGTACACCTTCTGCTCTCGGGTCAAAGGTTTTTTAGTCATTGCACTCTTTCTCCTTTCTGTTTCTGAGCCTCGATCGTAGCACATCTAGTTCACATGTCAACAACTCAACTTCTTTTTCTGCATTTAACCAGGCGGTACGCCAGAGTCGTTGGTCTTCAATACGCTGCGCGGCCGCTTCAAGCAGGTGGTCTATCGCCGGGAATACCTCCTTGACTGAGCGCAGTTCCTCTTGTAGTTTCATTTTTACTCCATGGATGTTTTAAGTATTCTTCACGAAGCAGCCCATACAGCATCAAGTCTCCACCATCAGGAAAAGCCTTGCGCATGCGCCCTTCATACTGAAAGCCCAGGCGCGATACAAAGCGCTGGGCGTCTAAGTTCTCTGCACGAATGAGGCCCGTGACCCGTGGTACTTCAAGCACCAGGAACGGCAACTCAAACGACGCATTGAAAAAACTACGTGACAGCCAGTGGCTCTTGGGCCGTGCTGCGATGTGCATGTCAATGTTGGTCCCTGTGTACGCAGAAAACACCGTGACGGCCAGGAATTCACCTGCGTCGTCCAGCAGGCTCACAGCCGTGACGTCACCTGTCATGCCTTCGATGCCGATGATCTTCTTGGCCCAGGCCACCGCCTCGGCACTTCGTTCAAAGCGCAGGATTTTCACTGTAGTTCTCCGCGATCTCGTCTTCAAAAAACAGGGTCTGCTCTTCGGTGAGAGTGTTGGTGATGTCGACCTGGCGCGGCTTGCCACTCGGGCCCGTGATGGTCAACAGAACCTTGGTGATGTCCAGCTGCGCAGGCAGTTCAATGCCTTCCACCAGCATGGGTGGCAGCACTTCAAAAGTGAGTTCTACGGGGAACGTCATCTCGGTTTTGTATTTCATCTTTGGCTTTCTGTTTGTTGGCAGCGATGCGCTGCAAGGTGAGCGACTCTTGGTAAGCGTGTTCAAACGCAGGCAGGATGATGCTGTACATGTAGTTGCCCATCCCAACCTTGTAAAAGGCCGCGAGTTCCTTGAGCATGTAGTACGCCTCCTCAGGTAGGGAGACAGTAATCCAGCGCTGCCCAGCGCGCTTGGATGGAGATGCACGAACCTTGTCGTAGTTATCTTTTTTCGGTCGGCCGTTCTTCTTTGGGCGACCTCGTTTGCGCGCTGCTACGCGTACCGATTGGCGTGCGTAGGGCTCTGGGTGAGCAGGAACAATCTGTTCTCTGATCTTCAAAGGCATTGGCATTAAATTCTCCTTTCTGTGGATTTATCAGTGTATCGGAAAAAATGGGCCGGAAGCAAGCCCCGGCCCAAACTCTCTACTCATGAAAAACCCGGGGCAACTGCAGTAACCCCAGGTCAATTATGCGGCTTCTCCCCAGCTTGGTCCAGTCTCAACGTCCACGCGAGAGGGCACTTCCAGCGTCACAGCCTTGGCCATGATCTCGGCTGCAGCGCGGGCCTCGTCGATGTTCTTGACGGACAGCGCTACTTCATCGTGCACCTGCAGCAGCAGGTTAAAACCCGCCTTGTGCAGCGCCACCATGCCCGCTTTGGTCTGGTCTGCGGCTGACCCCTGGATCAGCCGGTTCAGGCCCTTGTAGGTGCCCGCACGCTTGATCCGTGAGCCGTATTCCATGATGGCCTGCTCACGCGGCAGCGCCTTGTTCACGCCCCACTCCACCGGCTCCCACAGCGGGAAGCGGCACTTGCGGCCCAGGAGCGTGCGGATCGACCCGCCAGAGGCTGGGTGCTCAATGCGCTTCATGACAGCGTCCACGGTGCCTTTGAGGAACGGGACCTTGCTGTGGAACGTGGCGATCAGCTCGCTGGCCTCGTCCAGTGGCAGGTCCAGCTGGTTGGCCAGCTTGGCTTTGCCCATGCCGTACATCAGGCCCAAGCCAATCGTCTTGGCAGCCTTGCGCTTGATGCCGGCCATGTCGGCGACCATCTGGTGGAAGTCCGTGTCGGGGTTGTCGCGGTAGGCCTGAGCCATCTTCTCCGCGCCCGGCAGGCCCAGGAGTGTGGCATAGTGAACCAATAAGCGCGGCTCCTGCGAGGAGAAGTCGTTTGCCGCCCAAATCTCACCGTCCTCGGGCAGGAACAGGCCTCGCACCATGGGGCCGATGATCTCGTGGCGCGCGGGCACTTGCTGGAGGTTGGGGTTGCTGGCTGACAGGCGTCCTGTGACCGTGCCGCCTTCCTCGTTGCGCATCTGGTTGAAGTGGGTGTGGATGCGCCCGTCCTTGGCGCTGTGCTTGAGGTAGGGTTCCAGGAACGTGCCGTGGGTCTTGTTCAGCTCACGGGCCTCCAGGATCATCTTGGCCATGGGGTGCTCATGGGTGTCCAGGAAGCTCTTGGTAAAGCTCGGCGCGCCAGCAGCGGTCTTAGGGTACTGGATGGCCAGGCGGTCGAACGCAGCGGCGATAGACTGCGCAGCCCAGATGTCCACCTGCATGCCAGCCTGGTCCTTCAAATACTTCAGGATTTCGGTTTCCTTCTTGCGCATGTCAGCCATGTGGCGCTCGCACTTGGCGCGGTCGAAGTTGATGCCCTTCAAGGTGATGTCCACCAGCACAGGCAGCACTTCGGTCTCGAGCTTGAACACCGACTCCACCTCGTCGTTGCGCATGAGCGCTTTGAAGTGATGCCAGAGCTTCAAGGTCAGCGCCGCGTCCTGCTCGGCGTAATCGCCCACGTGCATGGCAGGCAGCTTCCACAGCTCCTTCTTGGGGTGCACACCGAAGTCAGATGCAGACTCCTTCAAGCCCTGCTCGGACTTGATCTCCTTGAGGTAGTCAAAGCCCAGGCTGTTCAAGCTGTAAGCAAAGCGGTTCTCGTCCAGCACTGGCGCGGCCAGCATGGTGTCGTAGATCGTGCCGTTTACCGTGAAGCCGGTGGCTCTGAGCCAGCCGAGGTCGTAGGCGGCGTTGTGCATGATTTTGTCTGCCGGCGTCGCAAGGACATCGGCCACCCATCGCTCCACAATCCGACGATCAAGGTTGCCGCCGCCGCCATGAGCAACAGGGTAATAGCCTGCCCATCCGTCAACGGCAACAGCATATCCAACAATGTAGCCGTCGTTACGAGGCCAGCCTGGGCCCAGGGATTCCATGTTGGGGTCGCAGGTCTCGAGGTCAATTGCAATCTCCTTGGCTTCACTGAGGTTGGGAAATGTTTGGGGTGGCAGCCACTCGGAAATCCGAGGGAACATTGACATGGTCTTGGTATCTCGCTTCATAGTCTGAAGCCTTTCTGTTCATTCTTTGGCAGCACGATGTGCAGCGTTTGTTTGGCGCGGGTGATGCCCACGTACAGCAGACGATTGATGTCGTCCGAATTCTTTTCATAGTCCTTCGCAAAGCGCGTGGACAGGTCGGCCAGAAGCAGCACGTTGTCTGCCTCGCCGCCTTTGGCACCATGGATGGTGGAGAGCTTGATGGGCACATTGCCTGTCAGCTTCGTGTTGCGTCTCAAAAGCGAGACCAGGTAGTCCCGGCGGTCCTCGCTGATTTTGGTCAGCGCCTTGTGCCAGATTTCTGTAGAAAGAAGTCCGTGCTTTTCTTTCAGGAGATCGAGCGTGTACATGGCCGCCTGGTCAGCCGTGCGCAGCATCTTGTGGCCGTGCTTGATGTTCTCGCTGTCCATGTACTTGTAAATCAGCTTGAGCACATGAAACGGCACCTCGCCGCCCTTGCGCAGCTTCTCCCAGCCCAGCACCGCGATCAGGATGTTCTCGCTGACGCTGCGTTGTCCGTGGCGCTCGAACAGCAGGCCCTGGCTCTTGATCCAGTCGTGCATGTCGGTGAGCATGTAGTTTGTGCTGGCCAGGATGAGCCAGTTGCCATGCGTGATGTCGACCTGTTGGAAGTCGTTGTAGTAGCTGATGCTGCCGGCCTCTTCGCGCGCCTTCCAGACCTTGGGCTGGCGCTGCTTGATGCGCGTCACCACCCGGTTGGCTAGGGCGTGGATTTTGGAGGGAACTCGGTAGGACTGATCAAGGACTTTGACATCACCCGTAAACCCCAGGAAGCTCTCGACATCGGCTCCCGCCCAGGTGTAGACAGCCTGGTCGTCGTCGCCTGCCAAAAAGGCGCGCTGGGCTCGCAACGCGAGTTGCTCGACCAGCCTCCATTGCAAACGTGACAAGTCCTGTGCCTCGTCAATGATCAATGCTTCGAGCTTTGGCAGGCGCTCGGGCTCGAGCAACACATGCTCCAGCAGGTCAGTGAAGTCCAACAGGTTGCGCGATGTCTTGTAGTGACGGTAGGCGCGCTCGACATACTCAAAATGAAACCACTCAATGTCCATCTTGGACTGGTTGTAGTGGGTCTTGAGGTCCATGCCGCGAATGCGGGCGATGTTGATCTCGTTGAGGATAGGGTTGTCGGCCTTGACTGCAAACTCTTCGTCGCCGCTCTCGATGGCCAGCTCGATGCCAGCCTCCAGGGCAAACTCTTTGTAGTGCTCGGGCGACATCATGTCCTTGGTGCTGATGCCAAGGCACCGGTAGGCCAGGCTGTGCAGCGTGCGAAAGAACGGGAAGTCGGTGTCGGGGTTTAGATGCGGGAACTTCTGGATGGCCCTGTCGCGCGCTTCGGTGGCCGCCTTCTTGGTGAAAGCAAAGTAGCCGATCTTCATCGGGTGCACGTTGTTGGCCAGCTCGGTTTCAACAATGCTCAGGAGGTAGGTTGTTTTGCCTGACCCTGGTGGGCCGAACACTTTGGTGATGTTCATTCTGTGTCCCACTCGTCATTTGGCCAAACCACGATGGCCGTGTGTGGCCCCATGTATGCGCCTTCGATGTTGAACTCAATGTACTCGCGCGCCTCTTCAGCAGTCATGCCGTCACGCTTCATCAGCTTCTCGCGAATCTTTTCCGCGTCATACACTAGCACATCACGCAGGTTGCCGTCTTCAGTCCAGACCATTGCAGGTCCGATGATCGCGTCGTCGTGTCCTTCAATTTTTAGCATCAGAACGGGCTCCTGTGTGTGCGTTGCTCGGGTGTTTCAAACGGCGCGTCCTGGCGGTTGAAGCGTGGGATGCGCCAGCACCGTGCTGCGCGGTTCTTGAGAAATAAACTGATGGGCTCGCCACCCAGATCGCGAATGCGTTGCGCCATCTTCGGATGCGTCATGCCCTTGAAGTTGTTGCGCACCAGGTGCGCTTCCAGGTCCTTCATGCGGAAGTAGGTCTTGGCCTCGTCTTCGTCCGTCCATGGGCGGCCCATGAGGATTTCGTCGCGATCCATTGCCTGCTGCAAGTGTGTGCAGAACTCTTCGAGCAGGTCGTTGAAGCGGCCGGTGATGCTGGTGTCTTCGCTGGCCTCTGTGATCTGTTCGGTCTCAACCATCTCCTTGAGCAGCGCATTGAGCAGCTGTTCCCAGTCTTGCTTGCGCAGTGTGGGCGGCAGGAGGTTGAGTTTTTCGACGCAGGCCTTTTGGAAAGCGGCTTGTGCGAACAGGCTCTCGGTGTCCAGTTCGATGCGCTTGCCGTTGATGTCGAGGAACCACAGCGGTGGCTCGGAGTTGTACTTGGACAGCGATGACATCTGTGGTGAGTCAGGCCCGTGGGCCCCGATCCCGTGTTTGCGTGTCCTGCAAAGGCCGCTGTTGCAAAAGCTGTTGAGCGGTGCGTCCTTGCACTTGTAGCGATAGTCTTTCTTGTGCAGCTGCTTGACCAGAATCTGGACTTCGTTGTTGGGCAGCGGCGGCGCTACGTACTTGAGGTTGTGCTCTACCAGGGCGTCGTCCCAGTGTATGGGGATGACCTTCTTGAGGTAGATGCCGATGTTGAAGAGTGCGTTGTTGCGTGTGCCTTCTGGCACGCCCTGGGCACAAAGTGCTTGCAGGCAAGGAGGGCCGTCTTTAATCGGGTGATCCGGCTCTTTGGGCTCCTCTGGATATTTGAGCTCTGGGGGCTGTACCCATTGGTCATACAGGCCATAGAACTCTTCCAGGGTAGCTGCCGTGCCATCGTCCTTGATGGCGTAGCGCATTGTCTGGTCCCCACCGAAGTACGGCAGGTTCAGGAAGTTGCCTGTGTCGCCACGGTCAACCAGGATTTCAGCTTGCTTGGGAAATATCTCACGGCCCGCCTCGCCCAGGAGCGCAGCACAGGCCTTGAGAAACCGCTGCATCTCAGCAGCGGGGATGGGTTCTTGGACGAACAGGAAAACGTGCGCGCCGCCAGACTTGCTGCGGCACACAACCATTGGAAGCTCGAGGCTTCTGACCTTCTTTATGAGGCCAACGTGGTCCAGTGGATACTGGTCAATGTCAATACAGCCCCACACGCAGGTGTTATCCGCCCTGATTGGGATAATGCCCAAACTCGGCTCAACGCCCTCGAGGTGTTTGACCCACAGGTCGTCAGTCGGTGGCTTGCGCACCACGACGGCCTTGCCTGCCTGTTTCCCGTCTCCTCGGGATGATTCAATTTTGTATGTTCCATAGGCGATGTCCAGGCCGGAAAAAATCGCTTTGAACCTGGTGATGTCGGTCATTTCTTCTTTCTAGTGATGGTGGGGGACCCGATGCGGTTTACTATCCTCTTGCTACCAGGGTAATTGCAAATCCCCTGGCTTTCCGCTTTGGACAAGGTTAGACCGATGCTAAACCCGGGTGGTCCGACGAGCCGCATGAGTCCCCCAAAACTCAGAATGGAGCTGGTCCGTTGCTTGACTCAGCGCCCTCCGCACTTTCGTGCTTAACTTTCACGTCACCCGCACTGACCGACTGTGCGAATGCCTTGGCAGCGTTGTACACATCGGCAGACTCGACAGGGCCGGTACGCTCGATTTCCCAGCCAAACCATTTGCCCTTGTCGTTCGACTCGGCAACGGTGGAGAGTTTGTACATCTGGCTGTACATCGGAGGCGTGAACAAGCCGTTCTTGCCAGTCATCTTGACCGACTGCATCATGGAGTTCCACTTGCGGCTCTTCTTGAGCTGCGTAGACTTCATGGTGATCAGGGCCGGCTCAGGGATGCCCGTGTCGCTCACCACCATCACATAGTAGTTAGCGGTGTTCTCGATGTAGTTGCCGTTGTCCAGGTAGTCCTTGTTGTCGCCAGGTTCCTTGTGGGTCTGTGACAGGATGTCGCTGGTAGCAGGGTAGATATGCACAGGTGCACCACTGCCTTGACCGCGTGGGGCCCACTCGATGTACTGGCGCACATAGGCGCAAGGTACAACGGCGATGCCTTTCTTGCCGTCAAACAGTTCACCTGTGACGGAGTTGAGGATCATGCCTGGGAGGGCACCATCAACTTCGCCAACTTCAGGGCTGGTGCTGGTGAGCAAGCGCAGGAAAGGCAGTGCATAGTCTTCCTGCGTCATGCCGTCAAAGCCGGCTCCAGCGTCCTGTTCCAGGTCGCTCATGATCGCCAGTGCGGTGCTGGCTTTCTGTTCCGCGATTTCGTTCTTAGCCATGATTCGTGTTCCTTGTTTAGTTTGATTTGATGACAGCCTTTTGGCCAATGAATACGCCAAAAAGCTCTGTGTCGACGGTTTCACCCTTTTCGACACGTTCCTTAACCCAGGCCTTGAGGGTCTGGGGCTCTATCTTCTGTGCTTGCTCGGCAGGGTAGCCTTGCGCGCCCAGGAGATTCAGTAGACGAGCAGACAGCTCGTCTTCACCGCGACCGAAGCGGACGCTGATGGTGTTCTTGATGATGTCGTCAAAGCCGTGATCGCGCAGCCACTGGTACGCTTCTGCTTGACGGGCCTTTGGAATGCTCGCTCCGTAGAACGGCTTGATGTCAATGCTACTGCCATCTTCCATGACAAACTTTTTCATCCCGGTCTCGGCCATGGCCTCGGGGATGGTCTGTTCTGTCAGTTTGCGGTACTGCTCGTTTCGCTCGGCAAGGACCTGCTCCATGTCGGCGATTTCCTTCTCGAGCATCTTGGCGCGTTTCGCGAGACCAGCGATACCAGATACCTGGTCGTCTGATACCTTCAACGCACCTGCGTCATCCTCAAATAAATTCGTAAGACTCATCGATTTCTCCTTTCTTGAAAAGATCAACCTCCAATGGAATGTAGCGTCTTTCACGCTTGTCCCACTTGAGGCACTTGAAGCGGCCGTGATTCTTCGCGGCAGCTACTGCACAGGCAATGCCTATAGCAGAGGGGTCACCAATGAGAAGCAAGAAGTCCTCATCGGTAAATTTTTCCAGCTTGCGCTGGATGCGGCGGACTGTCGGTACAACTGAGAAAGCAATCTGCGCGTTGGGCGGCAGAATGGTTTCGATCTGGCCATAGTCCAGAGCGCTTGCTATGTTGTGTTGCGTAGTCTCAGAGACGACGTAAACCTTTGGCACGTGAATTTCTCCTTTCTGAATTCGAGCGACCAGTGTACACTATCTTTTCAGGTGGTTGCAACCCCCTGCAAGAAAGAGAGAACACATGGACCAATTTTTATCGACCTACCCCTTCAAGAACAAGCCCTTCGTACATCAGCAGGCTTACCTTCAGCGCTTCTGGGAGTACCCAGTAGCAGCCCTCTTTGCCGACATGGGCACAGGCAAGAGTTTCATGCTGATCAACAACGTGGCCATGCTCTATGACAAGGGCAAGATCAACGGGTTTTTGATCGTAGCGCCAAAGGGTGTCTACCGCAACTGGTTCGACACCGAAATCCCTAAGCATCTTCCCGACCACATCGTCTATCGCATGGCCATCTGGTCGCCCACGCCACGCAAGGCCGAGCAAAAGGCGATGGACGAGCTGTTCACCGTCACAGAGGACCTCAAAATCCTGGTGATGAACGTCGAGGCATTCAGCACTGCCAAGGGCACGGCCTACGCCAAGCGCTTCTTGCTTGTGCACAACGCCATGATGGCCGTCGACGAGAGCACCACCATCAAGACGCCGTCGTCAGCGCGCAGTAAGAACACCGAGAAGGTGGGCCGTGGTGCGCGGTTCAGGCGCATCCTCACAGGCTCCCCGGTCACCAAGAGCCCGATGGACCTGTACCAGCAGTGTGCATTCTTGTCTGACGGCTGCCTGAATGTGAGCAGCTACTACGTGTTCCAGGCGCGCTACGCTGTGACCGTGGAGCGCCAGCTCAACACGCACAGCTTCAAGCAGATTGTGGGCTACCGTCGCTTGGACGAGCTCAAGGAAAAGCTCGATCGCTTCGCGTTTCGCGTGAAGAAGGAGGAGTGCCTGGACCTGCCAGACAAGCTCTATGTCAAGCGCGAGGTGGACCTGACACCAGAGCAGACCAAGGCGTACAACGAGATGAAGGCGCTGGCCCTGGCGCAGATTGACGGCGGCATTGTGAGCACTGTGAACGCGCTCACGCAGATCATGCGGCTGCATCAGATCGTCTGCGGCCACGTGAAGCTCGATGACGGCACCGTGGTGGAGCTGCCCAACAAACGCATGGACGAGCTGCTGGCCATTGTCGAGGAGACGGACGGCAAGATCATCATCTGGGCCAACTACCGGCACGACATCGAGGCCATCAAGCTGGCCTTGGCCAAAGAGTACGGCATGAACAGCGTGGCCACTTACTACGGGGACACCGAGTCAGAGGAGCGCCAGCGCATCGTCAATGACTTTCAAAAGCCTGACAGCGAGCTGCGCTTCTTCGTCGGCAACCCCAGCACGGGCGGCTACGGCTTGACGCTCACGGCGGCCAGCACGATGGTCTACTACAGCAACAGCTTTGACCTGGAAAAGCGCCTGCAGTCCGAGGACCGTGCACACCGCATTGGCCAGACCAAGAACGTCACCTACATTGACCTGATCGCCGTGGGCACCGTGGACGAAAAGATCGTCAAGGCGCTGCGTGCAAAGATCGACATCGCAACCCAGGTTCTGGGAGAGGAAATCAAAGCATGGCTCATCTGATCCCCTGGTCCAACCGCTTCGTGTACGAAAAACTCGAGCGGATCGACACGCCTGATGGACGTAGGTATCTTTTGCCCAGCGGCACACATGTCCCGTCGGTGACAACAGTGCTCGACCGCACAAAGGACAAGACCGGGCTCAAGGAGTGGGCCGATCGCGTGGGCCAGGAGGAAGCCATCCGGCAAAAGGAGCAGGCGGCCTACATCGGCACGCACATGCACCTCACGCTTGAGTGCATCATCAACGGCGACATGCTGCGCTTTGGCACGGACTGGCTGGCCATGAAGGGGCACCTGATGGCGCTCACCTTGGCCAACCGATATTTCGGCGCGCTTTCTGAAATCCATGGCTCCGAAGTGGCCCTGCACTACCAGGGTCGCTACGCTGGCACGACTGACCTGGTGGCCACGTACCGTGGCAAGCTGGCCATCGTCGACTTCAAGCAGTCCGTCAAGCCCAAACGGCATGAATTCATCACGGACTACTTCCACCAGCTCGCTGCCTACGCGGTGGCGCACGACTGGCTGCATGGCACGTCAATCGACTATGCCGCTGTGCTGATCGCTGTGCAGGATGGGACGACGCAGGAGTTCACCACCACCGGCCGAGAATTTCAACAATTCAAGGACCAGTGGATGGATCGGCTTACTGCCTCGGAGGTTGCTGCTGCTGCGCTCCCACCATCGGACTGACGGTGTCAAACGGGAACAGCGACTGGAACATCGAACGGGCGTTGGCGTTGGTCGGTGCACCAGAGGGTGCGCCACCTTGGCCAGGAGGCTTTGGCGCGAGGTCCGTGAGCCCTGGCACACCACGCGTGCTCGGTGCCTTAGGCAGGTTGCGCAGCTGGCGCGCGGCCTGGCCTTCAGGGGTGAACGGAGGCTGCGGCGTTTCACGCAGTTGCGCGGGCCGTGGCTCTTCAGCCGCGATGTAGTTCAGCGCTGGCGTGACAGCCGTTCTGCCCACTGACACGCCCAGGCTGCCCAAGTAGTTGAGCAAGCGGTTGGCGATGTCAATCTGCTGCTTTTGCGTGCGGCCCTTGTCCAGAAGGATGGCCATGGCCTCAGGGTCCTTGACCGCGTTCTCCAGGATTTGACGCACAGTGGCGCTGGGCAGCTGGTCAAAGATTTGGCGCACGGCCTTGGAGCCCGCAGAAGCGGCGATCAGGGAGCCTGGGCCACCAGGGGCCGCAGCCGTACCGATTCGTGCACCCACGACGCGCAGAGCCAGGTCAGTGACGGCATCCGCGCCCTGGATCACATCATCCAGCGGGATGTTGTTCTTCACCGCTGTCTCAATGCGCACCATGGGGTTGATCAAGCGGCGCAGGTCCTTGACTTCGGTGAGCGTCATCAGGCCGCTCGAGCGCATGATGTTCACGAGTGATGGCTGGTTCTGTGCAATCGGCTTGAAGAGCGCGTCTTCGTAGGCCTGGATGTTGAACTTGCCAGAGTTGCCGCCTGCCTTGGTGTAGGCGTAGTCGTACAGGGCCGACTTCATGCCGTCGACCGAGTCCCCGCCCCCGGCCCGGGCCAGTTTGGCGATATTGGTGATGTTCTTGACGGGGAACTTACTTGCCAGCGCGTCGTTGATCGCGCGGCTGGGGTTCTCCACAGCCAGCACCTGGGCAAAGGCTGTCTGGTTCTTGACGGCCTTGTTCAGGGCACTGTTCTGGTTGGCCACCTGGGTGAGCAGGTTGCTGGCGTGCGCAGCGTCGCGCAGGTCGTCCATGATGCCCAGCTTCTCGAGCATCGGTGCGTTTTGCTGCGCAAACTTGGTCAGCTTGGCGGTGTTGAGCTTCTGCACATACGTGCCCTTGGCCTGGTCGTAGACCGTGGTCACTGCTTCGTTCGCAAGCAGGCGCAACACACGGTTTTGTGCATCCTGGATCGACACGACTTGCGTGTCTGACAAGTCTGCCATGGGCTTGAGGTTCCGGGCCTGCTGGCTGTTCTTGCCAAACTTGGCCACGGCCTCGTCGTATTGCGTGCGGCCAAACTTCACAGCGTCTTCGATCTGCTCCATGCGCAGCGCAGTGACGTCGGCATTCGTGCCAAAGGCGCGCTGCACGAGCAACTCAGGAGCCAGGCGTTCTGCGCCAGCACGGGTGGTGTCACCGGTGATGGACGCGGTCTTGGCAAAGGTGCGGGTGAAGACGTCGTTCAGGCTCTTGGAGTACTGGCGTGCCTGATCGAAGATGGGATTCTTCAGTGTGTTCAGGTCACTGAGCATGCCCTCGGCCAGCGAGCCGTAGAAGTCAGCATTGCTTACCTCACCACGGCCAGCAGCCTCACGCGCCATCTTCAAGAGCGTGGAGCGGTAGTTCACCAGCTCGTCAACACCGATCTCGCTGGGGTTGGGCTTGAAGCCGTAGGGCACCTGCTTGGTGTCCAGATATTCTTGTGTTGCCTTGCCGGCCTTGAACTGCTGCACAGCGTCCTTGTTCACGCGCAGCGATTCCATGATCCGGCGCACGGGCGCGGGGATGGCATCGTCGTACAGCGCCTCGCCCACGTTTGCAGCGCGGTTCAGGAAGATGTCGACAGTGGCCTGGGGCTTGATGACAGGGGCCTTGAGCGTGGGCTGATTGATCGTGATCATCGGCCACTTGCCGGTTCGATCGTAGATGCGCTGGGCTTCGATGCCTTCCATGGGCACCTGGCTCTTGCGCACGCCAGCAACAGGCTTGGTCATGTCATTGACCGCAGCAGTCCACAGCTCGCTCTCGTAGTCGCGAGCCTGGCGCAGGGCCAACTCTGTCTCGGTCTTGACGATGTCGCCGATCGCGGCGCGTGCAGCAGGAGTGTCCTTGCTGATCGTGGCAATCTTCTTCGCGGCGTTGGCATCAGCTGCCGACAGACGCGTGTTGAGCATGTTGTCGAAGTTCTGCTGACGCAGCTGCGCAGCGATCTTCAACGCCTCGGGATTGCCAATCCGCTGCAGATTGTCAATAAGCGCCTGGTAGGCGCGCATGGAGTTGATTGCCTGCTGGCGCGTCTCACCACCAAACTGAGCGTGGTGCTCGCCCAGCGCAGTTTCCAGGTCCATCAGCGCCTGGCTGCCGGTCTTCTGGCCAGAGGTCGGAGTGGGCACGCCGCCGGGCAGCTGCTGACGCAGGGCCTTGGCCAATGCAACAGGGTCTTCTCCGGCTTTGTCAAGCGCATCCAAGAGGATGTTGGCCGACTTCAGCTCCAGTGAGTTGGCGCGGCCTGCGTAGGCCGTCTTCATCTGCTTCAAGCCACCCTTGGCCAAGTCCAGGCCGCTGACTAGCAGCTTGGTAGGGGTCAGCACGCCCGCGCCCAGTTCGGCACCAAAGCGCACGCCTTGCTGGCCAGGGAAATAGGATTCGGACACACCACCTGCCACGCCCATCGTTCCGGCCGTAACGGCCTCGGTGCCCATGAATGCAACGGGGCTGCGTCGAGCTGCCTCGCCGTACAGGGACAGGAAGCGCGACACGCGGTTGCCGGTCATCACAGGCAGGCTGAATGCTGCGGGGGCCGTGGCAATTGAAGAGCCAAACGTCTTGCCGCCTTCGCGGTAAGGCACCAGGTCTTCACGCTCAACAGCAGGGAACCAGCGATCCAGCTCGCTGCCGAACAGCATGCCTGCACCTGCGCCAAGAATCGTGGTTGCCACAGGAATAGCCCCGGCCCATGGTCCTAAAACAGGGGCTGCACCTGCAGCCAAAGGCATACCAAGGCGCAGGCCAGTCACTGCGCCAGCTACAACAGGCGTGTCACGCGCTGCACCTTGCACGGCTCCAATGCCGACTTCCGTGGCCCGTTGGCCAAGGGTCGGGCGCGAAGCCTCAAGGCCCTCGGGCAAGCTGCTGGCTGCGGAGGTATCCCCAAAAGGCTCTGAGAACATGCGCGTACTCGGCGCACCTCCAACGGGCTCAAGCCCAGGTGGGAGCCCTGTGTCGGCCGCTTTCTTGTCTTTTGGGTCTGCCATGTTTTTGCCTTATTGAGAACGGGGTCTGACCTTGGCGGGCGTCGTGCCTTGCCACAGAACCTCTGTACCAGGAGGATATTTTCTCAAATCCGCCTCTGAAAATACAGCAGGTGGAAGCCCCAGCTCAGTGTAAAACTTGCGGTACTCCATGGCCTTTTGGCGAGCCTTGGCCTTGGCCTCAGGGGACAAGGGTGAGGTGCTGCTGCCCTGCTGATCAAATTCTTTGATGCCGGACTGAAGGGCGTTGCCAAGCGCGATCAAGCGCGTGCCGTAGGCATCGGGATCGTTCCAGGTCGAGGGACGAATGTTGAGCACTTTCTCCAAACGCTTCTGTTCGTTCACACTGCCTTGCGTGCTCTTGAGCATGGCTTCAATCAGGCGCTCTGCTTCCAGCTCGGCGTTTTGACGTGCCAAAGTAATCTGCGCAGCGGGGTCACCAAGACCCGGGATGCTGGATACAAAGCCAATGGCTGCCGAGGCAGGGCCTGCAATCTTGAAGCGGTCGTTCCACAGCGTCGACTTGCCAGTGGTCGCAGGGGCCGCCGCAGCCACGGGAGCGGCGGCTGCCGCGCCATCAGGAGGCGTGACAACTGCTCCTTGGTCCGTGGTCCCTGCCGCTGGAGCCGCGCCAGGCGCAGCCGCTGCACCAGGGGCCGCTGCTGTCGGGCCACCTGGAATGCGAGTGGGGTTGCCACTTGGCACCAAAGAAGGTGTCGGTGACACGCTGAAGCCTGCCTTCTTACGAGCAGCCTCGGCTTGCGTGACAAAGTCAGGCAGCATGACCGGCATTTGCACGGTGAACGGCTCACGAGTGACGGGGTCAAAGCGCGTCTCAAAGCGAGGCGTCTTGAACTTGGTGATGGCAGACGAGATGAGCTTGTCTTCCTCTGGCTGTGTCTGGCCTGCAGCGTAACGCTCCATGAGGCCCGGCATGTTGACCACGTTCCATTCCCAATCGCCTTTGCCGAAGATGCTGCCACCCAGGCCTTTGAGCTTTTCGGCCTCGACACGAGCGCTCGCCTTCAAGATGTCGCCAAAGACGCGGGACTTGGTATCCAGCAGCTTGGTGTTCTGTGCGACCACCTGGTCCTGATCCTTCTCAGACGCTTGCAGTGCCAGCGTCTTGAGCTTCAAGTCAATCTCGTTCATGGCAGAGACGTGCTTGCCGATGGCCCCAGGCAGTGTCTTGGCAGCGCCGGCCAGACGGCTGAAGAAGCCACCACGCAGTGGACGGCCTGCTTCGTCAGTGTTGGCAGCAAAGTTGAACGCACGCTGGCCCAACTCAAACAACATTTGGGCCTCTGCGTTGCCACGTCCCTTGTCGGTGCCAAGCAATGCCTGGTATTCAGGCAAACGCTTTTGCATCAGCTGGCTGAGGGTCGGCACAGTTTCAGGTTGTTTGGTCAACAAACTGCCCAGCTGCGCCTTGGCAGCGGACACGAGTTCAGGCGGGTACACCAGCAATTCCTTGTCGGAAGCGCCAGATTCTTCTCCTGTAGGGGTCACACCCGCCGGGCTAGACCCTACTTGAAAATTTTGGACATACCCGCCGCGTGCCATGGCAATAGGGGGCTGGTCACTTGGAGGCATTGCAGGAGCGCCGCCCGGTGCACCACCAGGAGCGCCACCGCCCATGCTTGCCATCAAAGCGGCAATGCCGCCCTGGTCGGGAGGCGGAGGAGCAGCCGCTTCAGGAGGCATCGGGGGCATACCGGGAGGCGGCATGCCTGGAGCGCCACCCATCATCGGGGGCTGTGGTCCTTGGGCCATGGGCTGTGATTGGGGCAGCGCGCCAATGCCGCCACCGCCTTGCTGTGCAAGGATCGGCTGCAGCATTGCCAGCACCTGCTCAGGCGTCTCGGTTGCGGCTTTGTATCCAACGAGGTCAGCCAGTTCATCACGACGAGCGTCAACAGAGCGCATGTCGCCCCGCAGGTTGTTCATCAGGATTTCAGGAGAGTCAGGACGACGCTCCATCATCATTTCCGGGTCTTCACCGCCCTCGTCGTCACCTTCATCGTCCATGGAGTCCATGAAGCCTTGCATGATTCCGACGTTTTCGATGTCGTCGTCTTCGCTCATCATCTTTTTGTTCATATTGACCTCTTAGAAAAGACCAGCCTTTTTCGCGCCAGCAGCAGTGGAGATCGCTCCCAAGCCAATGCCCACGGCCTGCTGGAACGGGCTTGCTGACGGCTGGCTTGCAACCTGCGTCGACATCTGGCTGGACGGTGCGCCCTTGTAGATGTCGGACAAGAAACCTGCCTGTTGATAAGGTGCGTAGACCTTTTGCAGCTCGCTGGCGCGCTGTGCATCCAGTGTCTGCTGGTTGAATGCCTGCTGGGCCTGACCCACGTTGTACAGGAAGTTGATGTCGCCTTGCTGCAAAGCCTGAGCCGTTTGGCCCAAGGCACCTTGCTGCACGCCGAGCTGACCCAGCTGACCTGCCAACTGACCGAGGCCCTGTGCTTGCTGCTGGCCAATGCCAAACTGCTGCGTTGCCAACTGACCGATACCTTGGCCAAGGCTTTGGAACTGCTGGGCTTGCTGGCCGTAGATGCCTGCTGCCGTTTGAGCGGCCTGGTTGCGGGACTGGGCCTGCTGCATCATCAGGTTGGCAATGTTCTGGTTGATCGAAGCCTCTTGGCCAGCCAAAGCGCCGCCCTGAGAAGCCAAGTTGCCATACTGCTGGGCAGCCTGGCTGTAGATGTTTGCTGCGCCCTGGCCCAACTGGGCTTGTTGCACGCCGAGCTGACCGAGGCCTTGGCCAGCAGCCACTTGCTGCTGCGCCAGATTGCCGTAAAGACCTGCTGCTGCCTGGCCCAACTGTGCTTGCTGTGCGGCCTGTGCACCCACTTGTTGGCCGATGTTGGCCAACTGGCCAGCACCTGCTTGACCGAGTTGCGCACGCTGTGCCTCCAAAGCGCCCACCTGTGAGCCTGCTTGAACGCCCAGACCAGCTTGCTGCGCGGCCAACTGAGCGGCTTGCTGCTGCAAACCTGCTTGTTGAGCGGCGACTTGAGCCTGCTGTGAGCCAAGTTGGCCAATGCCTTGACCAGCCTGCATTTGGCGAGCCTGCTGCTGCTCAAAAGCAGACATGGCCTGAGCCTGAGCCTGGCTGTAGCCCTGAGACAAAAGGTTGGCAATCGTTGCCGCCTTCTGGTCCATCAGGTTGCGCTGCATCTCAGCACGCTGAACACCTTCACGCTCACCGCCAAACGCACCAGACTTCACCGCCTGCGCTGCCAAGCCTTGGCCGGCAATCGCGCTTTGGCGATTCATCTGCTTCATCGTCTCGTCGATGACTTGCTGACGATAGGGGTCCATGAAGGCTTGTGCAGCAGTCGGGTCATATCCGCCTGCTGCGCCTGCGATGGTGCCGATACCTGCTTGGAGCGCGCCCTGGGCCATGCCAAAACCAGGCTGGCGAGCCGCTTGCGCGGCCATGCCAACAGCCTGCTGGCCTTGGCCGAGGCCTTGCTGCATCAATTGCTGCGCTTGGCCAAACTGAGGCTGTGCACCTTGAAGCTGACCAGCTGCTTGTCGCATCAGGGCTTGAGAGCCACTGAAGTCCGCGCCGCCAGAGCCAAGGGCCATCTGCTGCGCTTGAGTCAAGCCGCCAATGCCTTGAGCAATCGCTGCCGTTGCAGGCTGCAGGTTGGCCTGGCTGGACATGGCAGCCATGTTCTGGGCCGTGGCCAGTGATCCGAGGCCCGTGCCAATGTCTTGACGCGCCGCGCCGAACTGGCCGGTGGTGTCGGATGCTGCTGCACGCTGCGCGGCCAAGTCAAGGTAGCCCAGGCCCTGGTTGATTTGGCCAATGCCGGAAGTGATGTTGCCGGTGGCTGCACCTGCTTGGCCCATGGCCGTTTGAGCGTCGGTGAATTGCCTACGGGTGTCAGCACCGCGCAAGATGTCAGCTGCTTCACCGGTGGTGGCATACGCGCCGCCCAGTGCCTGGTTGGCAGCGGTCATGTAAGGCGTGAAAGCACCTACGCCCTGCTTTTCGGTAGCGGCAATGGCCGCTTGCTGTGCAGGGGAGAAGCCGGCTACCTGGTAACCAGGCAGCTGCTGGGCAAGCGTCTGGCCACCACCTTGGTTGAAGGCCAGCTTCTGGGCTTCTTGTAGTAGCTTGAGCTTGTACGCTTCAATCTCCGGGGCTTCCCGGACTATCTGTTGGGTGACTGTTTCGTCTGCCATTTATTTCCCCTTAAACTGGGCCGCCTTCGAGCTTCTTCATCAATTTATACATGCGAGCCGCGCCTTTGCGACGACTGCCCCCTCCGGCGTTGCGCACGGCCTTGGCCGTGAACACGAACTCACCGTCAGACAGCATCGCCGGGATGTCATCCGAAGTCCCCGTGCCAGGTCCCGAGATCGGGCCATTGCGGCGAGGGAAATGCGTCATCTTGGCGTCACCGCCCTTGGCCATGCGACGGGGCTGACCGTCTGGACCGTAGATGATGGGCACGCCATACAGGCCTGCCACGTTGTAGGGCTGTGCCACGCCACCAGGACTCATTGTCACGCCACCGGGCATCACCACACCAGGCTGGCCAATCGGAATCGAGCCATACGAAGGCGTTGGCACGATCGGGTTGGACGGCTGGTCAGGGCGGGTGTAAGTGCTGAGACCACCGCTGAAGCGATCAGGGTTATCCCGCATGTAGTCAGAGCCAGTGTATGCGCGGTTGAACGCAGGGTTTTGGTTGGCAGGCTCGCCTTGCATGCCGCCAGTGGCTGCAACAGCGGCCGTGCCGGCCAACGCCAAGGGGCCGTATTTTTGGAGAATGCCTGCATCCGCTGGCAAACCAGCGCGGCTGGGCGAGAGGTACTCGTTGTACAGGTTCTTGGCACCAGTGGCCATCTTGTCAAAGAAGCCTTGGTTCTCTGCGCCCGCCACGGCGTACCCTGCTTCGGGAGCTGCACCAGGGGGAAGCTGCAACGGAGCGTTGGGGTTGATGGGTGCTGTGCCTGGAGCCGCTGCGCCCGCCACGGTGTAGCCAGGCTCGGGAGCTGCACCAGGGGGAAGCTGAAGGGAGGAGCCCGCGCCACCATCTGTAAAGACGTATCGCCCGTTATCAAGGATTTGAATTGGACGACCGTCCACCTTCAGTTGTAAGAGGTCTTGCGCAGTTCCGGTTGTACCAATTTGTCCCGCAGGGCCGGCCTCGTTGATACCGGTGAAACGCCCAGTACCTTGAGCGGGGGTGCCCTCGGCACGGGCTTGGTTGACAAGGTCCTCTCGCGTTACGCCCTTGTCCATCAGCGTGGTGTTGTTTTTCAAGCCCTGGAGAGCGGCAGCGGTCGCACCGGAAGTCAGGCCCATTCTCAAGGCGTCTTGGGTGCTCATGCCGCCCAGTTTGCCAATGCCTGCGCCGATCAAGCCTGTGGACAGGCCTGTGTTCAACGCACCACCAGCTGCACCTGGCAAGTATTGGCCAAGAGAGGCAACAGGGCTTGCGCCCATGATCGTGCCGCCACCGCCGATGTGCCCATCGCACCGGAGATCAAAGCCTCCTTGATGGAGCCACCAGCCATAAGGGTCGTGCCTGCGCCAGCCAGGCCAGCGGCCGTGCCCATGGACAGGCCCACGCCTGCTGGTCCGAGGACCGTGGCCAGTGCAATGGTGCCCAAGACACGTCCAACAGGACTCTGGAGCACTTTCTTAACGACGCTGGTGACGGACTTGACCACGGACTTGACCGCGCCAACCACCTTGCCCACAACGCCGCCCTTGAACTCAGGCAGGCCGGTGGCCGGGTTGATCGTGCCGGAGCCGCCGCGACGCTTGAGCATCTCGGCTTCTTCGGGAGTGATGTGTGCCAAGATACTGTCGCCACCGCGACCCTTGGCTGCAAGGTACTGGCCGACATCTGCCAAGCCGCCCTGGGCCATGGCCATTGGTTGCAGGCCTTCGACAACAGGAGACAGGTCCATCGGCTCCTGAGCACCAGCGCCTTGCATTTGCTGCATCTCATTGAGCACTGCAAGCATCGCACCGATGAACTCAGGGTCGTATTCTTCGGGCATGTCCCCTTCGTCCAGGGCACCTGCCTCGAGCATCTTTTGCAAGAGGTTCTTGTAGTCGCCAGGGTTTTGGCTGACGTACTCAAAAATCTGGATGAGCAGGTCGATCTGCTCAGGCGTGAGTTGAAGGTCACCGATGTTTTGGCGAATGGCTTCCTTCAGAGCGGCCTGCTCGCCAGGGTTGACCATGCCAAGCGCAGTTTGCGCGGCGTCATACGAGTCAGCGCTCGTGACGGTCGGTTGTTGGGCTTCTTCGCCCTGCATGCCCATGCCTTGAGGCAGGGCCATGATTCCTTCATTTGCCATGGTAGTCCTTTCCAATTTTTGCCAAGAGCCTCATGGTGGGCTGCGCGCCGGGAAAGGACGCGTTAATGGCTGAAATTATCCAACAAAAAGTCAAGTTTTGTCCACTCATTACGCTCTATCAATCTCAAGATAGGACAGATAAAAGTGCACAGTGGTGACGCTGGCCTCGACCCGTAGGGTATCCAGGCCTTGCAACACCAGGGGAACGCCGTTGAAAACGTCAATCGTGGCGTTTGGAGCCAGGATGTACGACTTCAACAGGAAATGTTCTGAGCCCGCACCTTCGTCGTATTGCGACACAGTGATCAAGGCCCGTGATGCGTTGACATTGGTGATGCGCAGCGACTTTGCGATTGTCATGTTCCCTTCAGGAACGGTGTAGATCGTTGTCTCTGTGGCAGCACTTGGGATCAGCGCTTTTCGAAAATATTTATTGGCCATGATTACCTCAATGCGGATTCGTAGGTTGCCGTCAAAATCGCTGACGGAATCGCTGGGCAAAACGCAGTGGCCGCCTCAGCTGAAATATGGGTATTGATGTCATCCACTGCCCACATCAACTCAAAATAATCCCCCGCATTGACGTCCAACAGGAAGTTCCACGCTGCTACGACCTCAGCTGAAGTACCTTGAATAGCAAGCCTTGTTGCACTGTTTGGGATGTCAGTACCATTGACCCTGGGCCATATCCAAATGTTTCCACTAGACCCCGATGTCTTGTCCAGCTGCAAGGAAAACTCAAAGTTGTAGACGCCCGCCACGTCAACATAAACACGCGAGGTAGGTGTTCCTACGTATGTTGCGTAAGCAGTCACCGTGTTGCTAAACGTCACGGCGTAGGCCGTGTTGATGACCGCCGCATACTGACTAACCGTGCTGTAGAACGAGCCGTTTGGCAGCAGTGTGTTCTGTCCCACGTTCACCGCTGCATTGTTGCCGCCGCCCTCGTAGAACGACACCGCCTGGTTGACGTTGTCGCTGGTGGTGGGCGTGTAGGTGTTGTTCAGCTGAAAAACAATTTGCTCAAGCGAACGCACCAGCTGGTTGAACTGCGCTGGATCGTAGCCCGACGGCGACGCGTTGGGCAGACGGACGTTGTTGATTTTGCTCATCGCATGCCGTCCGGCTGGATGTCAACGCGCATGGTTCCAAAGCGCCACCAGCCGCCCAACTCATCGCTCTCGATACGCAACTGAATCTGGCGACCGCGCGCACGCGTGCTGACAAACTGCGTTGTTGGTGTGATTGGATAAGGGTCCAAGGAACTCGGCACAGCAGAAGCCTGTGGATAGGGGCGCAAACGCAGGTGCACAACAATGCCGCCGACCTGGCGCTTGAAGTCGGGGATGAACTTCTGCATCAGCATCATCTGGTCACCGTCACCGATGTCAAAGTAGCCAGAGTACACATAGGCGTCAATTGCCTCGCCATTGGCGTCCACACCGTCCTCTTGGTTGTACAAGTGGCTGCGGCCTGCTGTGAGACCATAGATTGTGGTGATAGTGGCCTCGGTGTCCAGCGGGTCGTACTTTGCCGCCAAGGGTTTCTCAAACGTACCAATATCTGTCCATGCAGTGCGCGCCATGGAGCCGATAGACCACACGTTTTCCATGTAGTTGTACGTCACAAAGCGGTTGATGTAGTCGCTGCTCAGAGACGGATAGAACCACGTCACCTCGTTGAACTGGGTGTTGATACCCACGTTTACGGCAGTGGCCTGTGCAATGTTCAAGTCCTCAAAGACGTAGTCCTGCACAGTGCAAGGAATCTTCTTGACAGAGCCGTCAAACACAAAGAACGCGTCCTTGCTCATCCAGTACGCCACACCATTCACGTCAGCAGACGCGTGGGGACCAATGATGCCGCAGTTGGCACCCAGCTGCTGGAAACCAAAGGTATACGGCGGCCCAAGATACTGCTGGCCATGAATTGACGTGTCTGTCCAGATCAAAATCTGACCGCGTGAACGCAGTGCTGAGACAATTTCGTTTCCGTCCGTGAGCCGTTGTCCACCAGCCGTGTTGGTTGCAGTGGCCACAAAGTCGCCAATGTCTTCCTGGTCGGAGAAGCGCACATACATCGGGTCCTGGGTGCTTGGATCGCCAAGCGTGGACTCAGTGCCAAAGCAAATCAAGTGCCTGTCGGGAGTGGAGACCAGTGCAAATTTGCTCTTGGTGGGCGCGCCTGCAATGGCCGTGGCCCGCGTTCCAATGCCCGAGGTTGGGTCCCACTCGTAGATGCCGCCATCCACCAGTTGCAAGATGAGGACCTGGCCGTAGTTGTCAAACTGCCAGACCCTGGAGTACAAGGACAATGAGGCTGAAGCAGGACGGGGCGTGCCCCAGGTGCTCAAGCCCCAAGTGCCAGTGCCCCAGCCAAAGTCCACAAAGCTGATGTCGCTTCCGACGTTGATCTGGTAGGTCGCTGTGGCCGCGCCGGCCGCTGCTGCCGTTGAGGTCGCTTGGGTCGGTGAGAGGATGGTGTATGTGCCATCACTAAGTACTGCTTGAATCTCAAACTCATTTGTAAGATCAGCATTCGGAATACCTCCAGGATTGCCTGTGACGCTGCTGAATGTGACAAAGTCGCCTTCCACGGCCCCGTGAGCCGCGTCGTTGACAACCACTGTCGTGCTGCCATTGGTGGTGGTGAAGGTGCACGCACCAGTGGCTCGAATAGGTGTGATGTCGGCCCACGCACCGCCGTAGAACACATAGACCTTGCGGTTTGTTCCGAGGGCCGCGTAGGGCGAGCCATCCAGACCGTTCCAGGTGAAGATGTCGCTGACAGAGCCGACAAAATTCACCTGCGTGTTGCCGAATTGCGTCCAGCCGCCCATCTTCTCGGGCAGGCCATAGCGAAAGCGCACGTAGTCGCTGTCCACCCAGCCGCCTTCAGCGCCGTATTCGGTGTTCTGCTTGTCAACACCTGGCTTGAGGAACAGTCTCAAGAGTGCCATATCAGCCCTTTGCAGCGCGCATGTTGTCGACCAAATTGGGGTACGGACGGCCAGCTTTCTTGGCTGCGCGCTTGGCGGCAGCCTTCTTTGCAGGCGTCAAAGCCTTGGGTTTTCCCAGGTTCTTGGGGCGCTTTTTGTCCCATACGGGGGTATTTTTCATGTTACACGTCTCCATTCAGGCTTGCCATCACCTCGGCTGAAGTGCGGCGTGTCGACCAATTTGATGCCATTTCCGCCCCAAGAATTGAGCGGATGCAGCGATTCCCAGTAAGCGCCAAGCGGGGCCAGGACCTTCTTGTCGTAGACCAACTTGCCGTCCAGGAAGAAGTTGAAGTCCACCGCCAGGCGCTTCAAGTGCAGCGAATTCATCGTCTGGCTGCGGCCGGTCTTGACGTAAATCTGCTGCTGCTCGGGGGTGCGGTAGAGCTCGCCGGCGGTCACCAGGAAACCCTGAGAGCAGGCGAACTCGACCAGTTTGCCAACGTCGCGCAGAAAGGCACATTGCTCACGGACCAGGCTCATTTGGTGCCTCCATTCGTCAGCTGTTTGATGGTCTCATCCTTCTCTTTGGAGCCGCGTGTGGTGCCAAACTCGAAGGAGTAGATGTTGTCCAGATAGCCCAGGAAGCGGCCCAGGACCAGGGTGAAGATGCCTTTGACGTATTCGTTGATGCTCTGGTCTTTCCAGACAATCCAGACCATTGCGCCGACCATCACAACAGCCAGGAAGAACATCAGGTTGGCGCGGTTGTTGGTCATGCCGCGCTTGATAAACTCGACATCGCGCTCGCGGGCGCTGTCGCGGTCTTTGACCTCTTCCTTGAAGGCTTCCAGGTCGAGCTTGTTGTCCTCGATGCGAAGGCGCAGCAGCTCTTCCTCGTGGTCCATCTCATACTGCTTGAGTGTGAGAAGGTCCTTGTCGGACATGTTGGGCTCGAGCTTGACGCCGGTCTTTTCCTCAACCCAGTCTTTGCCCTTGGCCATGACGGCATTGCCAATCAGGCTCAGGCCCTGGGACAGGAGGGGTGCAAGAAGTGCTGGGATCATTATTTTTTCCCCAGTTTTTCACGCTCTTCGAGGAGCCTGACTTTGACTTGCAGCTCGTTGATGTGGGTCATCAACTGCTCTTTTTGAAGTGCCCTGCGCTCGGCAGAGATAGGGCTGTCCGTAGGGACGCCCTCTTTGGTGATCAAGGCCGGCATTTGGCCTTCGATCTTGGTCAGGCGCTCAGAAAAGCTGTTGACTTGACCTAGCAGCCATGCCAGGGACATGACCACGATGGGGATAACCGCTTTGAGTGCGTCTGACCAATTCATCTCTGTTCCTTACATAGTCGCTCCCGATGCAGCAGGGACCGTCGTGATCTCGATCGCCACTGACTGTTGCAAGTTCAGTGGTTGGCCGCAATCGGCGCAGGTGTCTGCGTCGATTTCGGACTGATCCAGGTCGTAGCCGCACGCACCGCAGTAGACTTCTACGGTGTGTGCGGGCTCGATGCTGCCGTCAGGCAGCGTCCGTGACGGGCTTTGCAGCTTCATCGGTCTTTGCCATCTCGGGCATTGGGATTTGGGGCTGCACTTCACCATGGATGGCATTGACGATCTGGAACACTTCGCCGTAGGGGCGAGTACCCAGGTATTGCAGGATGCCGTTCACGAGTTGCAGGCTGATTTTGACTTCATCATTCATGGATTTTTCTCCAAAGCATCGCTGAAATGGGGCAGCGATGAAACCCCATAAACATTATGCCGTAGCCCAGGGCAGTGGCGTGTTTTGTGGCGACACAGGGGGTGTGATCATGGAATCAATCTGACCCTGCACACAGGCTTGTGCGCTGGCGATTTCCTGCTCAGGAATCCAGCCAATGACCTGGGCTTGAGTCAGTTGGTCGTAAGGGGTGAACGTGCCCTCTTGCACGGTGAAGGTGCTGTTGCCGTCGATAGAAGCAGTGTTGCTGCCATCTACGCCGGTCACAGTCCACAAGACGTTGACCACGAACCCAGGATCGGGAGTGTCGAGGGTGTACATCGCGTTGATGGTGGTGGTGAAGGTTGTCATTTTCAGTTTCCTTTCAGAGTTGCAAGTTCGGCTTTCACCGAGTCGAGTTCTTTACGAAGTTGTTGGCAATAGACAATTATGTCTGGAACGTACACAGAGTAATCAACGCCCCAAGGGTGCTTGAGGTCGCCATTACTGTCTACTTCGTCATCGCCCACAATTACTGCTGAAGGCTTGACTTTATGGGCATCTTGAGCAAATACACCCCTATCTGATTGACCGTTTGTTTTCCACTCAAAGTCATGGACTTCAGTTGCGTCAATGACAGATGTGTCAGTGGCAATACCTTTGTCAATTTTCAGTCGAGCATCAGAAGATGTGCCGTAAGTTGTGGTGGAGCCGTTTGTTGAAATGCGACCAACAGGGCTACCGCCGCCGTTGTAATAGAAGTACATCAAGTCGCCAGTGTTTGTAATAGCATTGATGCCAACGCCGTACCAACCAGAAAATGCCGCCGCAAACTGCCCACTTGAGGTGTCAAGAGCGGAGAAACGAGCCGCCCCCGCTCCACCAACTCCGTCTGGCGCAACTCCAGCGCCCCAATGCCCATTTCCGTTGGAATATAGCCGTGGATTCCCATCCCCATCAGACAGCACGATGTAGTTGCTGGCAGTGCGGATGTCGAGGCTACCTTGATTGCCGTTGTAGCGACCAAGGATGGTGTTCTTAGCACCCGTGGTGACGTTATATCCAGCCAAATGCCCAACAAACGTGTTGTATGAACCTGTGGCGTTGTATCCCGAGTCGTGGCCTAAAAAGGCGTTGTAACTCCCCGTGGTGTTTGTAAAACCTGCAACTCGTCCGAGAGCAGTGTTCTCTGTACCTGTTGTATTGGCTTGAAGCGCTTGGAATCCAACAGCCGTGTTGTAGGAGGCGGTGGTGTTGCTTGTCAAAGCGGCCACACCAATGGCCGTGTTTTGACTTCCTGTGGAGCTGTTGGACAACGCTTGGTAACCAAGGGCGGTATTGTTTCCACCAGTGGTGTTGTTATACAGCGAACCACTACCAACGGCAGTGTTTGAGTTGCCGGTGGTGTTAGAGAAGAATGCAAAGCCACCGACGCTTACGTTGCCCTGACCAGAGGTGTTTGTATACCCCGCATAGCTACCAACGTGGACAGAACCATAAAACTCTGAGCCAGTACCCGTAGCGGTGTATGAGCGAGCGGCTTGATAGCCCACAGCGACCAAGGCACCGTTGCTTGGATCGCCTCCCGCAATGCTGTATCCAGCTTCAAAGCCAACAGCCGTGTGGCGAGTGCCCGTGGTGACGTTGTAAAGTGCGGTGTTACCAATCGCGGTAAGCCCATACCCAGAGGTTGTGCTGTATGCGGCCCGATAACCAACAGCAGTGTTGTTAGATGCGGTGGTGTTGGAGCGAAGTGACTGTGTGCCAATCGCCGTATTGCTTGCCCCTGTGGTGTTGTAAAACAATGCCTCAAAACCATACGCCGAGTTGCTAGAACCAGACGTATTGCTGTACATGACTCCGCCGCCACCAATGGCGGTGTTGTTCACGCCATCAATGTTCGAAAACAAAGCCGAGTTGCCCATGGCCACGTTGTACGAGCCAGTGGTGTTTGTGTACAACGAAGATGGCCCAACAGAAGTGTTGTTGTTGCCAGTGGTTGTGCTGTACGCGGAACGATAACCAACCGCCACATTGCTCGATGCAGTGGTATTGCTGTAAAGAGCGCCGTTGCCAATCGCAGTCAGGTTTGATCCAGTGGTGTTGGCTCGTAGCGAGTACAGGCCAATAGCCACGTTGTTGCCGCCGGTGGTGTTTGCGTACCCAGCCTCGAAACCAAAGGCATCAATAGACCCTGTGGTGTTTGAATATGCAGACTGGTAACCGACAGCAGTGACCCCACCACTGTTGGTGTTAGACCTCCCAGCATTAAGGCCAATTCCAATGTTTCCGTATGAAGTCACATTGCTTGCAAGAGACCCCCAGCCAACGGCCACGTTTGAATACCCTGTGGTGTTTTGATAACCAGAATACGATCCAATAAACACGTTCTGGTAACCGGCTGTGTTTGCAAGGCCTGCGGCGTAGCCGGTGGCTTGCGCACCAACAAACACGTTGTCGTAACCAGTGGTGTTGTTGAAGCCAGCTTGACTTCCGAGTGCCGTGTTACCAGCACCAGTTGTGTTTCGGAGCGTGTAATAGCCAAGCGCCGTGTTATGGATCGCGGTGGTGTTTGTGTACAGGGAGCCCGCACCGACAGCGGTGTTATTTGTTCCGGTTGTGTTGCTATACCCAGCCTGATAACCCACTGCCGTGTTGTTAGAAGCGGTGGTGTTGGCTTGGAGTGCACCGTTACCGACAGCCACGTTGTTTGAGCCAGTCGTGTTTACGCCAAGAGCGCCGTTGTATGTTGCTCCGTCACCCCCACCAAAAGCTGTGTTTGCATTACCGCTTGTATTTCCGTTAAGCGCGGTGTAGCCAAAAGCAGAGTTGTACTGGCCCGCTCCACTGGATGCAAACGCAAGCGCTCCAAAGGCAGAATTCAGAGAACCTGTGTTGAGCTTATTTGCAAAATGACCAAACGAGGAGTTGTAGTTTCCAGTGGTGTTTGTATACCCCGCTTGGTTGCCAACCGCCGTGTTTGCCGCACCTGTCGTATTAGCCGCCAACGCACTCGCGCCCACCGCAGTGTTGGTGGACACAGCACCTGCGCCACGGCCTACGGTGAGTCCGTAGATGTTGGCGTCCAGGCCGACGAACAACTTCTTGGCGATGCCAACGCCGCCGTCCGTCTGGATGGAGCCAGTGGTCGTGCTGCTGGAGTCAGTCGTGCTGTCCACGGTCAGCGTGCCGGTCAGCGTCTGATTGCCGCCAGCGGTGATGTTGCCGGCCAGGAACAGGTTGCGAGGACGTGTCGCACCCGACGCGCCAATGTCGTAGGTGTTGTCGGTGAACAGCAGGTTGCTGGTGATCGTACTGTTGATGGTCAGCGTGTCTGCAGCGCTGTCGCCCACGGTCACGTTGCCGTTCAGGTTCACGCCACCGGTCAAGGTCAACGTGCCGCCAACAGACAGGTTGCCGCCAATGGTGGCAGCGCCGGCCAGGAACAGGTTGCGAGGACGTGTCGCACCCGACGCGCCAATGTCGTAGGTGTTGTCGGTGAACAGCAGGTGAGAGGTGACAGTTCCGTTGAAGGTGATGTTGTCACCAGCTGCGTCGCCCAGGGTCACTGCACCGTTCAGCGTGGTCGCGCCAGAAGCTGCCAGCGTGGTGAACGCACCGGCCGCTGCAGAAGAGCCACCAATGGCTGTACCGTCGATCGTGCCGCCGTTGATGTCGACGAAGTCAAACATCTGGATGACGTTCGTGCCGTCCACATACAGGTGCGCCTTGCGACCGTTGGGAACAGTGATACCAGTACCGGCAGAGGTCTTCACGGTGATGCTTTGGCCACCAGTCGTGTTGTTCTGGACGATGTACTGCTTCTGGATTGTGGGAACCACCAGCTCGCGAGTCGCGGTCAGCGATCCAAACACCGAGGTCACATTCAGCACCAGGGCGCGCGCTGCTTGAGCCGCGTTGCTGTTGGTGATACTAATGGTCAGGTTGGCATCAGAAACGTAATCAGGATTGCCGTAGCCGACGATAGCCTGCTCAAGGGCTGTGCCCAAGTTCGTGTTTGTGATGTCGCCCCAAGTGCCCGAGTTCTCACCCGTGGTCATCAGCTCAATCTTGAGGTTGCTGGAGTAGGTGCTTCCTGCCATGTTATTTCCTTTACGTTAGGACCTGGGTCCAAGTCACTGTGTTTCCGTCATTGACAATAACCCAATTTCCTGACTGTGAATCATCCACATTTTGCCAGTTGGGCGTCTGGTTGTCATCTACTACACCCCAGACAAGCACGGAACCGACTTGCCCCTGGGCAGAAACGCCCGTGACGAAGACATCTGAGTTGGCAGCGACCGTGACACTGCCAACCGATCCTGTGGCCTGTAGACCTGTGACAGGAACATTTCCACTTGCGTCAATACTGACATCACCAATGGCACCCGTGGCCGCAACCCCGGTGACATAAACATTAGCGTCGGCCTGGTGGTCAACACTGCCTACCTCGCCAATAGCCTGCACGCCAGTGACGAACACGTCCGCGTTGGCGGCCACCGTGACGTTGCCCAGGGCCATCGTGCCCTGCACTCCCGTGAGCTGCACATTGGCGTCGGCGGTAACGGCGACCTGGCCAACCTGGCCCGTGGCGCTTACACCGGTGACATCGACATCTGCGTTGGCGGTGACCGTGACCTGGCCAAGGAAGGCGGTGGCTGAGACGCCCGTGACATTGACGTTGGCGTCTGCGGCGATCGTGACGTCGCCAATGGCCCCAGTTGCGCTGACTCCCGTGGGGAGCACATTGGCGTCGCCAGTGACAGCAACGCTGCCCACGGAGCCTGTTGCGGCCACGCCAGTGACATTGACGTCCGCATTGGCCTGTACCGTAACCTGGCCAACAAAGCCTGTTGCCGAGACCCCCGTCAGCGTGACGTTGGCATCAGCAGAAACTGCGACAGAACCGACCGCGCCCGTCCCCAGGGGAAGCTCGGGTTGAGCGTTTCCCCAGGTGGACTGGCCCCAGCCTACAGAGGCATTCCAGCCAGTAAAGGCAACGGTCGCATCTGCCACATCACCGCCTGTTAGGCGATTCGGATGATGGCGCTTGTAGCGTCAGCAGTCGGGAAGATGATGGTGAACGTGCCACTGGTGGACGTCTTTGCACCGCCAAAGTCCAAAATACAGACGGATGGGTCGCCCGCAGCCGTGTTGTTGTAGATCATCGCGCCGTAGGCGGTGATGGTCGCGCTGGTGAACGACAGGTCAGCAAAGTCCGTGAACGCAGTCGTGCCGCTGGACGTGGGCGTGACATTGGTCAGCACGCCGCCGCCAGCAGAGTACGAACCAGACGCAGACACCTCGTTGGTGGCCGTGTAGGCGGTCGTCGCTGCAGTGAACGAAGCACTGTTGTCGTACAGGGCCAGCTTGAACTCATTGCCCGTGCCGGTCGTGAAGTTGTGTACACCTTTCATCAGCTCCACTTTGAAGCTGGTGCACATGTAATTGCCTGAAAATGCCATTTTTAATCTCCTAACAAATGAACCAAGTCGGGGTGACCTGCCTCGCGCAGGCGCAAGGCGATAGTTGCTCGGTCCTGTTCAACCGCCTCTCTCAGGTAAAACGCCACGACTTGCTTGACGCTCTCTTTGAAAGCTCTGGCCTGGGCCTGCACCGCCGGGTGCGACTGATCGCCGACATAGATGATCTTGTCGGCCGCGCGCGCAGCCAGCTCTTCGGGCGTCCAGCCACGCTTTTGCGTGGTCTCGACGAAGACGCTGCCTACGTTCCCGGGTAAAGGTGCTGTCATCATGGTCCAGGTGAATCCGATTTAAGTGGTATGCGAAGCATGCCGTCACGATACTCGTCACGGCGGCGACGGCCCTGTTGTTCTGCGCCCAGACCTTGAATAGCCTCTTTGTAAGCCCCACGGAAGTACTGCATCATTTCAGCAGGTCCCTTCGTGTAGCTGTAGGCTTGAATCAGGCATGCGTACAACAACGCCTCAGGCGCATTATTGCTGATCCAGGTGGTCGGATTGGTCGACGACAGCTGTGTTGGACGATAGATGTACCCCAGCTCCACGCTGTAATTCTGGTTTGGCGTGGGTGCAATGTAGAAGGTGTTCTGGTCCCACACAGAGTAGTACTTGGGCGTGCCCTGCGTGGTGCCGTTGGCCCAATACTCCTTCATGAAGGAGGTGTCGCGGAAGTCCAAGAAAATCTGCTCGCCACTGGCGGGCGTCAGAATCATGTAGCGGTGCGTCAAAAGGTCAGCAGGGGCGGCCAGGAACTTGTTGCCCTGGGTCATGTTGCCCGTGACCTCCAGCTTGAACACATCCAGGTCAATTTCGCGAAGAATCTGGTTCTCCGCCATAGTGATGAACGTGTTGATCACCGGCGCGGTGAACACGTTGCTGTTCACCTCGGTGTAGTTTCGGATGTTGGTGACAAGTTCGTCGTAGGTCATGTGATACTCACAGTCACTGAGCCGACAACGCCTTGCGCGATGAGCGCCTGGTCCTGCACATACGGCTGCATGTTAGTGCCGCCCTGCACGCTGCCGTAGCTTTGAAATGCGGTAAAGCCTGGTGCGCCCACATAGACGGACACAGGCTCGATGCGGTCGGGACGCGGATCGCGCAGTGCAATCGCATCCCCTCTGTAGCGAAGGGGCTCGAGCTGCGGCTCTTTCGGCTCGTAATCGTCCGGGCACACCATAAATCCGCGCCAGTTTTTGCGCAGGGTGTTGTACTTGTACCGCTGTCCGCAGTAGTCGCACAGTCCGTATGAAAACTTGCCAGTCGCAAAGGCCATGTCATACCCCCAGGTCCGGTACGAACTGCACGCTGGCAGTGTCTCGATCCTCCATCGCTGCGCGGAGGAAGTCCTCCTCGTAGATCGCCTTGAGCGCCGAAGCGCGGTCAGCAGCGAACTTGAGCGACAGGTAGTACGCCAGGCCTGACGTCAAACAGGGCAAGAAGCGGAAGTTGACATCAGCATCGTTTGTGTATGCGCCTGCGTCTTGGATGCGACGGATGCGGTAATACACGAAGGTGTAGTTCTGATCCGCTGCGGGATAGAAAAACACCTTGGGAATATTGGTGCGCTGCACGTAAAACTGTGCAGGGCGCGCCTGAGTTGTTTTGTCAGGCACGTTGAGCCAGTCTTCACGGCTGATTCGCTCAATGTAAACGTCGGTGTTGATACCTTGGTTGTTTTGGCGAATGACGGCCTCGAGCACGTTGACAACGGATGCGTCCAATGAGATTTCATTGATGCCCGCTGTCAGCGGGTAAGTGGCCTGCTCAATGGTCCACAGGTTCAGCCCGCGATTGGCCCAATCGAGGAACAGCAAATTGAGCGAGCGGCGTGCCGACGTGAGCTGATAGCCACTCGTCGGCCGCATGCCGCAGCGCTCAAATGCCTCTTCGATTAAGTCATCAATCGACAGGTTGAATGTGGTTGTGCCCGAGGTGGCCATTTAGCACATGCCGCCTTTTTTGTAGCCCTTGGCCATCATGCCACCGCCCATTTTGCCGATGGGCTTGCCCATGGCCATGCGCTTGTGCTCATTCATGTTGCCCTTGTTGGCCATGCCACCTTTTTTCATCATCACAGGGCCAGTTTTCTTGCTGGTCTCGGACAACATCTTGTTTGCAGGACCGCTCATCACGGCACCGCCGCCACGAGTGGCGCAACCCATACCTTTTCCAGC
>Ga0129333_10000382_pt1 | contig 34994 bp, 15 predicted proteins | sample CPB6_08_DNA_FD_94474 | JGI IMG/M metagenome (GOLD analysis project Ga0129333, IMG submission 94474) | Freshwater to marine salinity gradient microbial communities from Chesapeake Bay, USA - CPBay_Sum_0.6_0.8_DNA | ecosystem: Environmental > Aquatic > Marine > Coastal | place: USA: Chesapeake... | reverse complement strand
GTGTTTGTAGGAGTTTGTGTCGGTGTTGGTGTAGGTGTATTTGTAGTCGTATTTGTAGGTGTATTTGTAGGCGTGTTTGTCGGGGTCTGCGTAGGTGTATTTGTAGGCGTGTTTGTAGGAGTTTGTGTCGGTGTTGGTGTAGGTGTATTTGTAGTCGTATTTGTAGGTGTATTTGTAGGTGTATTTGTAGGCGTGTTTGTCGGGGTCTGCGTAGGTGTGTTTGTCGGCGTCTGCGTAGGTGTATTTGTGGGTGTTGGTGTATTGGTTTGTGAAGAAGCCGGCGAACTGGTCGGTGTTTGAGTTGGTGTGTTTGTTTGAGTTACAGATGGAGTCTGTGTTTGAGTTACAGGCGGAGTCTGTGTTTGAGTTACAGATGTGGTTGGTGTAACTGTAACACTCTGCGTTATTGAAGGTGAAGGAGTTGCCGATGGTATTACTGTTACACAAGGATTTGTTCCATCGTCTACGACAGGTTCAATCGGTTCAATCTCACATACATTGAAATATCGCTCTATGGTAGAATCAATAGGCGGAAGATTCATAGGATTGCAAATAAGGCAAACGCAACACGCCCCACCTGAAGTGGTTGAAAGACCACGATACGGACATGGATTAACACCACCATTGCAATAATCAATTGATCCACAGTCTCTAACTTGCAAATCTCTCATGGGGATGGTAACAACCCCTCGTCTGCAAGTTCCCGATGGAACTACTTCATCGCCCGTACCCATCAAATATGTTGTTGGTGCTGGCACCCCAACATTGTCTACACAGGTGTAGCAGCCGACTGCGCGAACCCACATCACAGTTGGCAGAGTGCATCCTTCTCCTACGCAATTGCAATAGAATCCCGCTTCTATTCTACACTCGCTAGAAGTTGCTCGCATTGTAATGGCACTTGATCCATTTGCTGCATCAAGATCAAATATGGTGCCAGTTATTGGTTCTCTTTTGGATAGATTGGTTCCAAAGTCTTGCTTTAGACCAATGTAAATCAGATCATTTTCGCCTACTGCGTGTGATCCTTTTGCCCAGAAAGACAGGGTTGCTTTCTTGCCCGAAAGTGTAGTGACGCCAGGAATCTTCTGATGCACATTAAAGTATGTGGAAGTGTCTGCATCAACTGTTGAGAATCCTTGCATTTCCATGTAATGCTTACTGCCGTTGTTTCCAACGATCATGGAACTGCGAGGATTAAACTCTACCTGACGAACTCCACCAAACGACTCTGCTCGGTTTCCAAAAGATGCTTCTCGTACCCAACGATCTGCGGTGTGTCGGGTGCAGCATCCCAAAAACTCTTTACCTCTTTGCCATACTGCAAAGTTTCCGTTGATGATGTGATTCTTGATTTTCTTTTCGTAGTTGGCTTCACAGCAGGTTCCTTCGATATCTGCTGGCGCTGTTGCAGATGATCTGATAAGGAATCTTACTGCGGTGTACTCTTGCTTGTGATCGAAGTCATCTTCGATAGAAACACCAGAGGCAATATCAGTTCCTGGCTGAGTAAGTGCCAGCGCATCGTGCAAGCCAATGTTTCCGTTCCATCTATCAATACCAAATACGGTTCTTCCTTCCATATTTGGAACTCGGAATTTTCCAGAGTCGTTTCCAAAGGTGTACCCAATTACTGCAAACAGATCGGGAAACTCTCCCGTGATGTACGAAGAACCATCGCACAGCAGCCATCCTGCGATCTCGTCAGCAGGAACCGCTCCTCTTTTTCTAGCGTATGGTTTAATGGTTCCTACGGGAACTATGCTAGAGATGTTTACAGCACAGTCGGCATCGTAGGTGTATCCCACATAGTTTGTTACTACACCGATAGTTTCTGTTTTTGCAACTAGAACTGCCTTGATAACAGACGATGTTCCATTTGGAGATACTGGAGTCAGAGCGCCAGCAACTGCGTTGGACAGAAAGTAAACTTCGCCTGGAGACAGTCCACCTGTCTGAAACTTAACCTCTCCACCAAGCACCACATCGTAGTAGAAAATGCCTTCTTCGGCATCACATGGATACTGCTGTTCAACTACGCCCAATGCTTCTGCCACATCGACTTGAGTGGCAATAGCAGGAACCCACGATTCAATGGTGTTGTCCCACCGAACTACTGCACCATCGTACAAAGAACCATCGCTTGCAACAGACAACCCGCGAAGGCGAATGCTTTTGCCTCCTAGAGAAGTGTCGTATAGGTTTGATGCTGCGCTTCTTCCCATCTTACTCCGATCCTACTGATCTCCATTCGATCTGTTTGGTCAGATACTGCAACTCTTCTGGCCTGTAGATGTCGCAGTCGCAATCATATGAGAATGAAACATAACCCTGCGTGTCATTTGCCGTAATGTCTCCACCCACACAGAATCCTCTATCAGTTACAGTATCTGCGAGGATATCTATGCCGAGAAGTCCAAATGGTCCAGAAGTTATCTCGGTTATGGTTGGTCTTGGTGTCGGGCAAATCTTCTGCTTTTTAAGTTCTACCTGATGCTCAAACACATCTGCACCACCGACCACGAAGTACTCTTTCTTTCCTGCACATGAGTTTGCTTCATAGAACCCCTGACAGAAATCTAGTTCTTCGATAACAGATGGCTTTACAAAACCAGTATATTCTGTTCCTCTTTCCATCTGCACCTGAGCAAGATTTAGCGTGCCAGAATATGAGAAGGTACTGGGGAACACAGACACGCACGGTTCACACAGAGAATTTTCTGAACACTCTACAGTTCCGTAAGACTCACCGAGTCGGTTTCTTGGAGGCGCTTCAGATCCGCTATAGGATCTGCAATACCCATTGCTCAGGTGAGTCCATAGTTGTAATGCCAGATAGTCTGTTCCGCTGTTTCCAATGTATCTAGATTCTACCGTTGGAATTCTGAATACCACTTCATACTGTTGCCATGCAGTATTGACTTCTATCTCTGCAAAACTTGAGCATCTGTCTTCGCTAACTCCGCAAGTCGTGCTTTCAAACTGACTGAAGTATTCTACAGCATCGTTTGAAATAAACTGTCCTCCAAGAGCAGCACACGAATGAACGGTTTGGTTTTCTATCTTGGTGTGGGTGACATATTGGGCACCACTAGGACCAACTACAACAGAATCCACAGTTACCACGCAGCAAATGCCCAATACTTGAGAAGCATCGTAGTTCTTGGAAACCGTCATTTGTGATGCACAGAATCCTGGCTCACCTAGAATCAAACTTGGAGACTGTACTGCATTGCATCGACAAGCAGATGGATTCTGTAATGCCAACGAGTTTGCATGAGCAACTGCGTCTGTTATCACGGAAGCAGGAAATGCTGCTTCTCCACGGGCATATGCTTGCAGAACCGCATAGTTTCCGCTGCTTATGGGTATGGTACTTTCGTGTCTAGTTGTTGATTCTCCTGCGGAAACCTTAAACTCTCCATCTCCTTGCAGAGTGGCAACGCATGGGATAATTTCTGCGCCTGTGAAGAGTCTAGTACCTTCGGAATCAATCGACACCACATATGGCTTGCAAGTTTCGCATGAAGGATTCTGTACACATGAATATGTGATGGTAAGTGGAATGCTTCTTTGTATTTCTTGATTGGTAAGATCGGGAAGCACAATATCTGTTGTGTTTGGTGCTTTACCTTCCACTTTGATGTTGGTTGCCGTATTAGTGTTCTTGAAGAACACATCCGTTTCTCCTGCTGTATCTGCAACAGAAATACCAATCTTGGTCGGAGGCAGAGACACTTGAATCAGTCCAATTTCGGGAGAAATGACTCCTGTATTTGGTTGCAGCAAGATGGTATTAACTTGCTTGGCATCAGGAAGCAGCACGGTTGTATCAGATACAGCATTTGCTCCCTTGGAAGAAGCGTCAGCAGACAGCACAACATCTGTCAGTACAGCATCCTCGTTTGGATTTCCAGTAGCCATATAAGACCCAGGCATCAGAGGCCTACGGAATCCTTCTAGGTTAAAGTCTCCGCCAGAAATACTCGGATAATCTCCTAGGCTTTCGTCTACTCTTGGATTAGAAATCTCCGTTGGTGTTCCTGATACTCTTACCGTTAGTGGTGAAGAGGTAGGAACATCGTATCCAAAATGCTGTTTCAGATTTACGAATACAGAACCTGCTTTATTTGCTCTTGCCCAGAAAGAAACACAAACTGTTTCTCCTGCAAGAGTTTTTACATTTCCGATTCTGTTTTCTAGCACACAGTACTCTAGAGAAGTATCTGCACCAGGACCACTAATGAACGACTGATACTCCATGTAGTTGGTTGGATATTGCTTGCTGAGTGTATCGGGAATAGTACTATCAATCGTTCCGAAAGATTTTCTGTTGCACTTACCAACATATGCAGATGCAGAACCTGCTCCAGTTCCAGTTGCTCCCATACCATTTGGACAGAATCCTACTTTTCTGAACCAACGATCTGCCGTGTATCTGTTTAGATCCGCAAGATGATCGGTTTCGAGTTTGCTGATATCGGGATCGAAAGAAGTTCCTCGCTGCCAAACATTGAATGCACCGTTTCCGATCCAATTCTTTATGGCACCACCGGCGTTGTTGCATGACTTGATGTTTACATATCGCTCAACGCTAATAGCACGGATGTAGAAGTTTGCATGATAGGATGCTTGTCGATTCTTTCCTGCCGATACCGAAGCGTATCCTTCTCCAATTTCCAATGCACCTGCATCGGTATCTACCAACACAATGTCACCATCTCCACCGTATGCATCATCGGGAGTACTTGCACCGATTGTTTTTCCAATCAGTATTCTTCCACCATCACGCGCAGGTCCTGTTATTGGAATTGAAGGAGATGGTGTTGGTGTTGGTGTTTGGGTTGGTGTTTGGGTTGGTGTTTGGGTTGGTGTTGGGGTGTTTGATTGAGTAACTACTATGGTTGCAGATACAGAAGGAGAAACCCCTATCGAAAGACTAACACTAGGAGATACCGGCTGAGAAACTTCAATAGATGATGATGGTGCAATTGTTGCAGTTGGTGTTGCAGTTGGTGTTGTTCCCCCACCCAAGCATCCGCCCCATCCAGGACCATCGCAGGCACACGCCGCGCATATTGTCTCAGCAAGCGCAGCAGCAAATTCCTGTTCACTTTGGCCTGGAAGTCTAGTACATTCTCCAGGCTCTGTGCTTGTGCAACCGCCTGCTTCACATACTGAACCCTTGCACCAAAGATCAGAGAAAGTTGTCCATAAGCCAGGATTGCACGCAAATGCACCACATTGATCTGGATTTGCTTGACAGAAATCGGGATCTCCTGTATCGGGACAGAAACTGACATCTCCGCAAGCAAGACTTTCTCCACAGCAGGTTTTCTTTCTACCTGTGGTTCCTGACCAATCCAAGCAGTTCCATTCGGCTTGAACCTCTGCTAAACTGCAAAATGTTTGTGCGCTAAAGCACCAACGAGTTGGCGGCGCGCCGCATATTCCTGTCAAATCAATAGATGGGACTTCATCTTGATTGATACCACTCGTATCGCAAGTATCGGGAACACCGTCTCCATCCGTATCAATACATGGTAGTTGGTATGCAACAATCACAGTTGTAGTACAGGTGCAACAGTCAATGTTTGACGGATTGCACATATCGCCCACACAGCATGATTGGCAATTTATTCCTGCATTGCAAGTAGGATACGAAACTGCTTTCCATCTCCAACAGCAGCAGGCGGCGCCTGCGGTTCCACCTTCTCCTCCGGCGGCCGCGCCCGAGCGGTTCGCAAGTATATTCCACATATCAGGAACTCTGAATCTATCGTTTGCTGTTGGAGTTCCATATGCCCATCCAACCACTCTGAACAAATCAGGATATTCGTCAATGAAGTATTCTGATCCATCACAAAGTAACCATCCTTCTTGCTTCCATTCTTGCGGAGACTTTTGCCCACTTGTGATGTATTCAATAGTTCCTACTGGAATAATGTTCTGCACAAAGGCAACACATCCATTGGTGTCTTCCACATATCCACGGTAATTTACTACCAATCCGTTGATGTTGCCCGCTCCATCCGAGTTCAGGGTAACTAGGATTGGCTTTCTTACTTTGGGATCTTCTAGATCAATCTCGGGAGGAGTTTCTGTTAGCAATCCAGGCGTATCACTTAGGAAGTATACGGTGTTTTCCTGAATAGTCTCCGTTGGTCCAGTTACCTGAATAGTGTCTGGCAACAAAATGCTGCCTCGATACACCACATCGAACTTGTAAGCGTCATGCGCTTCAACAACACCTAAAGCCTCAGAAGAGCCAGTTACATTCCAATATAGCCAATCTGATTGTCTCCAATCAGAAGCCGTACCATCAAAGTAAACCACATCTCCTGTCTGAAATCCGTGTCCAGTTCTGCGAACATTGCCGCGAGAACGAATGCTCTCAGGAGAAAATCCTTTGGAAAGTTCAAATGCACTCTTGTTCGACATTCAAGATACCTCTTCCCACGGACAGGATACGGTGGTTCCTCTGTACGGATCATCAGGACATGGACTTTCGTACAAATCGGCGTCTACCACATACTGAACCACAGCAGCACATAGTCCTAACGATGCTTGTACTGGAATGGCCTCAACACGAAGCAATGCGCTTTCGTCGTTATAGCAATCTACTTCTACTATATCTAGTATGCATCCAGTTACTAAGTCTGGCTCAAAGTATCCATGAATGTTCACACATGGTGCTTTGGTTTTTCTCTTTTGTACCATGTAGTTTACCGAATCGAAATATGATCCACCGCTACTTTGCTTGGAAAGTCCTCCAATTACAAAGTTATCGTCTGCTTCATAGTATCGTTGACACTTCTTCAGTTCATCCAAGTAGTCTGTTTCTTCAAAGTTCGATGCAGCAACTCCTCTGATAAGTTGAACACCTGTAAGGTGTACTATTCCTTCGTAGTTGAAATCAGCATCGAACAGTACGGGCAGGCAACATTCATCAACGCACTCGTGATCCGTTGGTCTTGTGGGGCTAGGGGTAGGTGTCGTTTGCGATGGATTTGGTGTACTTGTAGGTGTTGGTGTTGGGGTGTTTGTAGGGGTTTGTGTTGGTGTAGATGTTAGTGTTGGGGTGTTTGTAGGGGTTTGTGTTGGTGTTGCCGTATTAGAAAACGAAGGCGATGGAGCCGAAGCAGAAGGTTCAGGACCAGAAGCAGAAGGTGCAGGTCCAGAAGCAGAAGGTTCAGGACCAGAAGCAGAAGGTTCAGGTCCAGAAGCAGAAGGTGCAGGTCCAGAAGGTTCAATGGTAGGCTGAATTCCGCCTCTGCATCCCCATCGTTTATCCTCGCCTGGTTGTTTGCACGAACAGCACGCACAGAGAAGGTCTGCAAGTTCTTCTGTAGTAGCCTCCGATGTACAATCACCCTGACATCCGCAAGCGCCGCATTTAACCAGACTACTTTCGGCTGGACTTGCACCGTTTAGTCCCATGCAATATGCGTTTGGAAAGGCACTAGGAGGGCCTTCGGGTACACATCCTGAGATGTTTGCGATGGCACATAGTCCCGGCAAACCACCTGGCGGTAAGTTTTCATTAAACGGTTCACATGGAAACACGCCTTCTGGCGGCACACAGTTTGCAGTTACCCAACCGTATCGAACTGGACCGCAGCGTTCAGGAGGAAGTTGTTGTTGAAACGACGGACAACCTAAAGACGCCTGGCAGCCAGGATCACCGCCCACGCATTTTGTATCTCCTAGTTCTACTTTAACTGAAGTACAGCAAGTTATGCTGCTTGCGCCCACACCGCACAAATCAGCGCCGCCTGGTTGTGGTGGACAAGTATCGCACATATCCGATGCACAATACGGATACCATCTAATAGCAGTCCATTCTATACAGCCAGGTGGACACGCAGCAACTGCACCAATGGGCACACCATCACTATTCGGTCCTGGAGTTGCTACAACTGTATCGTACACAGTCGGGTTTGGAGTTCCTTTACAGTTTCCTGCAAAGTACATGGTCCAGAACTGCGCTCCCAAGAAGTTGTTTGCTCCGATGAAACCGTCTGATGGTTTTGTTTCTTGTACATCGGGTATGTCAAATACGATTTCGTATCTGTTCCAGTTTGCAGTTCCGTCCAAGACAATTTCGATGGGAGCGGAGTACGCATCATCAAGAATGCCGCGAGTTCCTGCAAAGTGCTGCCTCAACGAAACGAAGATTGATCCGCTTTGTGTACCTCTTGCCCAGAAACTCAAAGTGGCTCTTTGGTTGCTCAGAGTGCGTACATCTTCGATTCTGTTTTCCAAGTAGTGATAAGACTCTCTATCAGACAAGAGAGATGAAGACACCTCGTATGTGGTTGGTGAAACGCTGCTGTTCGCAGTCATTAAGGTGCCTTGAAACTGAGCGTATGATGTTATGTCGTCAGGCAAATCAATCGCATACGAACCAGGCGCAACAACATCGCCTGGATCAATGGGAGGGGGAACAGAAGCAGGATTGTAGTGCGACTTCTTTACTCCCTTTTTCAGCACATGGTATTGCCCAACACTAGGTGGCCGAGCAGGATAACTTATGCTGAAATCTTCAAACCACCGATCAGCGGTGTATTGCGGCTGTGCGTCAATGGTATTGCGAGAAAACTCTTTTCCTCTTTGCCATACCAAGAATGCACCATTGATGATAACATTATCGTTTAGTCCAACAGGAGAAACAGGAGCGCAGCATTCGTTAATGAACGATCCGCAATCTACTGTTGCAGTCTTGATAGCAAATACGACCTTGATTGCATTTGCGCGGTTGTCTACTGTTGCACTATAGTCTGATCCACTCTGTATATCACTTCCGGCGTCCAAGACTACTTGATTATTTCCCGAGTAATCTCCTGTATCAGATTGCTTGTTGCTGCCAGCAAATACCACCAACGGATCAGCGCCCTTTACGGTTCTGTCTCTGAGATTCGGAACAAAGAACAACTGATCTATGCCTGGAGAGTAAGGCGCACGAACCTTTACATCAATGGACTGACCAACAACAAACGCAGAAGTTCCGTCAAGCGGAGCATCCGTATCTACAATTACTCTGAGTCTATTGGAGTCGATGATGCCGTCGATAATGGCAGATCGTTCACTTGCAGAACTACTAGACTCAAGTTTTATGTTTAGCGGTTGCCCAATCAGAGCAGCACTAACATCAATGTCTTCTTCTGAGAAATCTAGAATGCAGTATCCGTCTACGCCTGTAAATACATCTGCTTGCGGAGGATCTGCTTCTAAGGTTAGAGAAGCGTGAACACGAACGCTTCCGCCTATAGTTTCTGCCAAAGCAGGATACTGGGCAGATGTGCATAGTCTACCATCGCAAGCAATCCACGATGCGGGTATGCTTGTTTCTAAGAAAGCACCTATTGCACCAACCTTCTGAACATCTTGAATGTTGATCCACTCATCTGGCAAACTATCAAGTTTGTGACCGATGTAGTTTACTACAACCGCGCGAGTATGATCCAAAGCAATTAGCATTGGCTTCACCACAGAGGAGATGATTTTGCCTCCAAACTCCTGTGGACTCTTCTTGATTAGTTTGCCTTGTTCTGTTGGAAACGGACTCAGATAGTAAACACCGCCAGGTGTATATGTCTCTGGCGTAGAGTCCGTTCCTGTAAGCAAAGCGTGTTGTGAGTAGTCAATGTCCTGAGAGTCAGGAATGGTAATCTCTCCACGAAACACAACGCTGAAGAAGTGTCGGGGATCGTTGCACTCTTGATCTGTTTGTGTGCGGTGGTCAAATGCATAGGAAGGAAGAGCGCGTCTGGCATATTCTGCGGTAGAAGCAGTACCGTCTTCTCCACGGTATCCGCTGTGACTTACGACCGCAAGGCCTTCTGCATTTTCAAGCGTGTCTGCACACGCCAAAATCCACTGCCCCGTAGTTCTATCAATACGCACCACATCTCCAAACTGGAAAGTGTGATCCTGTTGGTAAATTTTGGTGCGACGATATGCTCTACCGTCCCAGTATGCTCTATGAAATGCGCTTACGCCCATGTCGGAAACCTCACCTTATGTAGATCATGCTGTAGCAGTCGGCATGGGGATGACGCGAACATTGGTCATTCTGGCAGTAATGTTGTACTTGCCTATACTGCGGGGACTTGTTCCTCCGCCTGGATCAATAGTAACCGTACAGGTAATTTCTCGCGTAGACTGATTCAATGAAAGAACTACGCTACTGTTAGTGTCCCATATACCAGTATTATCCAAGTGCAGATCATTTCCGCTACCTGTACTTGAAATGCTCTGAGTCCATGTGGTGAATGTTCCAGTATCTGTACCAACACCATCCAAACGGAACGCAATGGAAATCATAGATCCGTAGAACCAACCTTCTGTATTTGGAGTTCCTGCACCTGCTGAGGACGGTCTATAGAATACAGAACCGCACAATTCAAAGTCACAAACAAACAGCGCACCACCTGTAAGTAGATCCACTTCTTGCTTGAGTTCTTCTGGACCAAACGATACGATAATGTCGTTTAGAGTTGCACCGTTATTACCAGTTACAGACTGCTGATATACTGCCAGAGTATTGTCTTTGTTTTCCCACATTCCTGTGGTTGCATTCCAAACAAGAATCTGACCGTCTTGAACAGCATGAGCGCCGGTGTTGGGTGCGTCTACATCGCGGAGATCGTCAATTCGTAGAACTGGATTCTCTTGGAAGTAGTCTCCGTTTACTACGCCTTCGTAGTTGGTGACAAGCAACTGAGAAGAGTTGACAGCGAGAGCAACTGGTTTACGAATGTATCCCACATCAAGCGGTTCGCAGTCTACTAGCGTTCCACCTGTGATTGGATTCAAGAAATACACCGATCCTGGCGTGATTGACGCAAGACCGCACATACCCGATTCCCAATCAATCAGATTTCCAACAGCAACTAGCCAACCTTCAGATGCAGCGTCACCACCACCAATATCGCAGTCGTTTCCACCACCTGTGACTTGTTGTACTACTATTCCAAGTACTTCTGCGTCATCTCGTGTATCTGCTCGTGCCAGGAACAATGCTCCTGTGGAATCCACACCAACCACATCACCAACCTCAAAGTCGGTGTACAATGCAGCGCCTGTAACAGGAACAAAGATTCTGTCTTGTTGGGTATGATGGATGACACCAAACTCGGTAGTAACTACCACACTATTTGGTTTGGTTCCTCCCTCAGAACTAAACTGTGGAGAGCATTCGAGATTGTGAATGTAGATTCCACCGCATGGCAACAGACTCAGCGTTGGGATATGTGCATTGGTTCCTGTTACTCCGCTTGGAACAAATGCAAAGTGCAACAATCCGTTGTCCGATGCAGTTAGGCAATTGTTTCCAGTAATCAGAGTGTAGTCAAGATACTGGTGTACATTCCAGTAGTTGTGAGAACCTGCTGAGTTGTCTGCGTAGTTTGTTGTTCCGTTTGCTATGTTGAACGGACTCAACACATGATATCGAGTATCAATCGCAAGATTCTGATTCAAAGTCCAAGCATCGTTACTGTTTGCCCACAGTATAGACTTGTTTCCTTGAGTGGAGTTTAGGATGATACCTCCACCATTCACATCAACATCTGTACCTGCTTGTCCGGCAATGGCAGTAATAGTAAAGCGTACTCCACTTCTAGTCGTGTACGCAACTTGTCCAACTTCAAACGGCACATCGTTGTATACACGAACCTTTACAGTAGCAGTACCGCCAGTGATGTTGCTGATTGACAAAATTGTGGCGCGAGAGAATTCTGTTCCTGTTATTTCAGGAACCTGTTCCGTGCCTAGGTTGTCGTTGTGTATTAGATTTCCACCGCCATCCACATCGACAGGATTGTAACCTGGACCTCTGTTCAGATAGTCTCCAGTTACCAACGAATATGGATCGTCTGTGTATCCATCAACAGGATCGGGTGTTGGTTCTGTTCTTGCATATGTGCTGTACACAGTATGCTCTTGAATCACCAACTCTCCTGTTAGTCCAGTATATGTGTTGCCTGGATCGGTTGAATCTGTCTCAGAACCACCTTCATAGTAGTATGAGTCTCCATCAGGATCGTGACTCATTCCTGTTATTAGTTGTGCTGCTGTTCCGCTGACAAGTACAACACTAAACTCAAGGAAAGGACTTGCACCCAACTCAATTGCTTTATCGTCAATGGTGAGTTTGGTTGCGTTGATCTCCATTGCAGGGGACTCAAATGCAACCTTTCCTGTAAATCTGTGATCGCCTGCAATAGTAAACGGTAGAAGATTCTCTGCCTTCACCTTGAAGATGTTTGCAGGAGTGTTGTTGGGATCAATGCCTCTGCGAGATCCAACTCCAGTATCGTCTACGAATCTTTCAAACACAAACAAGTCAGTTTCTTTGACTTGGTTTCTAGACTTTCTATCCTCGAACGGATCAATCGTTCCTGTAACTTCGACTTCAGGTAGACCAAAGATGTCTAGCACAATCTTGCCAGAGGCACAGTCTTGCGGTAGACCATTCAGCGGAGATGTCGGTGGGAAAATGCGAAGACCAGGACCAACATCTGCTTCTAGATACAGGATGCCGTTAGTTGCAGGAATGAGTTCTTTGAGTCCGCCCAATGCCTTAACATCGTAGATGCGAAGCGGATCAAGTGCTGCAATGATGTTGTTCGTGGTGTTGTACCACTCGTAGAAAGTATCACCCAACGATAGGGGAGCAAGTGGAGTTTCCCACGGTCTTTCGTGAGGAACACACTCTTCATCGGTGGTGCATTCAAATCCAGGCAATGCACCAAGAATGACGATCTTTCCGCCGCGGATCTCATTACCGTCTTGTGTGTATTGACGATAGTACAGAATATCTGGCGCACAAGCGGGAATTCTAAAAGCAAGATTTGGGCACGGTCTGCCACTACCATTACAATTCCATTCTTCGTCACAGGTACTGCTTGGACAGGTTGCTGTAAGATTCAACCAAGAATTGTAGTCTGGAACTGGAGGAGAATCTACTTCTATAGATCCATTTCTATAGATGATATTTCCGTTAGTTTCTGCTGTACCAGTAATCGTATACAGAACAGAATCTACATCTCCTGTGGCGCTTGTTGTTATGCAGATTGGATGATTTGCATTAGAAGAGTCTTGCTGTCTGAAAACAATCCATTGACCTCGGAAAGCGTATAGTGTTGGAGCAAATCCGCAGTTGTTAGAATAGTTTGCAGGATCATAGAAGTTCGATCCCGTCAGCGGCGCCGGCCATCTCAGATAGAAAGCGTCTTCTAATTGAGTACCAGAAGATGCAACATCTTTACGAACAAATACATCTACCACATATCCTTCACTAGATGTTCCAGTAGTCTGCGAGTCTGGAGCAATGTTGTCAAGAGTTCCCGCTACACCTGTTAGGCCAGAACTAACATTACAAATACAGAGAGACAACTCTGCCGGAGTTGGACTCGGTGTAGGTTGAGGAGGAAAGGGAGGCTCACACCCTGTTAGATTTGTATTTGGTTCGCAAGTAGACATTGATTACTCTATTCCTCTGTTACTTATGCCGTTAAGTTGGACTTGGTGTTGGAGTTGAGGTGACTGGAGGCGTCTGCGTAGGTGTCTGTGTTGATGTTGGTGTCTGCGTAGGTGTCTTTGTAGGTGTATTTGTGGGTGTCTGTGTTGATGTTGGTGTCTGCGTAGGAGTTGGTGTCTTAGTGGGTGTTGGAGATGGTCCAGCACCACTTGGTGAAGGTGTATTTGTGGGTGTCTGTGTTGATGTTGGTGTCTGCGTAGGAGTTGGAGTCGGTGTCTTAGTTGGAGTCGGTGGTGGAGTAGTAAACTCTGGGAATCTTGTTGATGTTGGTGTAGGTGTGGGCGTTCTCGTCGGAGTTACTGTCGGAGAGGGCGTTCTCGTCGGAGTTACTGTCGGAGAAGGTGTCAGCGAGCATAGCGGATAGCAAATTGCCAATCTTGCAACTGTTGCTTCCAATACTGCAATTCTTTGTGATAGAGTTTCAATGGTATCAGATGCCAGTCTAGCAGCGGCCTTTGCGTTTCTCTTGTCATTCGCTGCCTGGACCTTTGCAACATCTGCTGAAAACTGAACACCAGGCATACCTTCCACTCGTTGAACTTCTGAAGCAAGAACATTTTCCTTTGCTTGATAAGTTGCAACCAAATCATTCAATAGAACAACGGTTTCTACCTGTCCAGTAGTCTTATCCACCGCACTAAGTGTGGCGGTGGTAGATGAGAGTTTTGAAGATTCTGTTGGTCTATTTTTAGGTGTGCTTGCCATGTGTTATACCACCGCGATTACTCTTAGGTCTTTGACTTTGGGTACGATAGTTCCATTGTTGCTATACATGACAATCTTGATGGCGTATCTAGTAAACGGAACTGCAAATTGCTGTTCTGCCTTACTGTATGCCGTTCTTGCTGCCGATGGACTTGGATAGAAATACTCTGGAATCGTGAACGAATACTCTGTAAATGTAACTTCATCTGTTGCAATCTGTGTTGCTTGCAACGGGTTTATATCCATTCTCATCCAGTTCAGATCATCAAATGGAACATCCGAGTCTCCAGTTTGAACTTTCGCCCAAACCTCGATAGCAGTCTTGATCTCGGTGTTCTGTCCACTAGATCCATTTACATATGTGAAGTTTGGAAGGTTTGCACTCAAGTACACCTTCAGATCGTCGCATTCTAGACCCGATAGCAAATCTACTCTACGAGAAATGTATCTGCTGACGGGATACACTAGATTTCCATTGGAATCTACTTCATCCACATCATATGGAGGTCTGGCTTTATACTCAACTTCCCAATTATTGCTTTCGGGTGTTGGTGATCCAATGATGTTGTCAATAAGAATGGCGCTGAGTCTTTCTGAATCAATGCACGGAGAAACATTGACATCACTATTGGTGAATTGCAGTTTTAGTCTGCTGTTTTCATCCAACTGGAATGCAACTGGTCTTGGTGCAAAGTTTTCATTCAGAGGAATATCAAACTCCTGCACACCACCATTGCTATCTGTTAGTGCAAGTTTAGCGTTTACTGTGCTATCATCGAACTTCAGAAGTTGAGCCACTACTTTCATGGCGTCTACTTCAAATGGATCTTCTCCGTTTTCAAATCCGTATTGTCCCTGCACAGGGGCAAACGAAACTTCAAGAGGATTATCCGAAGTGACAAACTTACAAGTATTGATGGCAAACATCAAGTCGGTGTTCTGATCCGCAGACCAAGTACTTGCGTTCTGCGACTTGAAGAACACGCCAGCATACGGTTGCTGAGTGATTCTTGTTCCTTCTGTGCCAATTGCAACTTCTCCCATTTCTGCGATATAGCATTCGTACTCTGCGCTGTTGCTCATAATGACAATGGCGTATTCGCCAGGAATCAGATACACGGGTGTAGAGAACTTGAATCTAGTGTATGTTCGATCATCGTCTATTGAAGGAATCTCACCATCTCCCAATCCACTTGCAAGATTAACTTGATTGGCGTTTAGAGATGCTTCTGCAAACGGCAGTACCATTGATGAGTGTGGGTATCCGTTTACAGTTGGTCGGATCTGCACTCGAATAGGTGGTGCAGACTCTCCGCTAGGAGCATTCTTGATGAATAGATCAACACTATGCACCCACACTCCCTTTGGATTTTTCGCCACATCAACCAAGAAAGTCTGAGCAAGCGGATCTCTCCATGTGATACTTGATGTGGAATCTGTCTGCACTCTAGTAACTACATCACGCACAACACGATCTTCTGTAACTGTCTGACGACTAATCACAGGAACGCGAGTAGACACTATGGTGTTTTCTTTAGTCTGTAGCATTCCTTGTGCAAAGTAACTTGCATCCGCAGAAGTGTTACTTCTTGGCAAATCATTTGTTGCACTATCTGTGAGTCTAAACTGACGCTCGCCAGTCTTGAATACACCACCTGGCAAATTGAATACAACTTCTACTTCTCCTGCATTGTTGGTCTTGATCGGATTGGATGGAGTTACCTTTTGTCCACCGAACAAGCAATACTGATCCACCGAGGTGTTATCGAAGAATGCATGAAGAATCGTGTTTGGTTTAAGAGACTTGCCAGTGATTGTGATTTGCTTGGAGCGAATGTACGGAACCACACTCACATCCACAATTCTATCTCCAAGTTCCTTGGTGACGCGCTGTGGGGTGATAGTTGTCTTGATTCCTTCGCGGGTTTGTCTACGATCAACAGTTTCTGTCACAAGACTTGTGCGGGTCGTTGTTGTCTGTTGGCGTCTACGCATAACTCCGTCTGGCGCTCTGCGTGTATGAGGAGCGTCCAAGAACTGACTAGAAGATTTCTCTCCTAGAGACTCGGTAGTACTAGCACGAACGCCGGTCCATGTGGTTTCCCAATCGTTCCATTGAGTTCCAAAGGCATTCTTCATACCTTGCCATGCGTCGTTTTCGCCTTCCAAGTTAATAGTAACTGCTGGCTTTGTATTCGTGTCTATCCATGTGTCGCTACTTGGTGTAATGGAAACACTACCCAACCAACTCACGATATCGAATGGGTTGACGCTAATTGCTCTACTTGCTACAGGTTGAAGGATATAGCGATTCGGAGATGCATCGTCGTACCACAGGGTAACAACTCCATCTGGCGAAACCTTGAAATCCGTGTTTGTTGCAGATAGCGGTACTGGCGCAAATTCGACATGACGAGTATCGAATCTTGGGCGCAAGTGTCCTTTGTCAAAATCCATGGCACATGAATAGTATGGACTAAACACATCTCCTACACCATGTCCCTTGAAGTTGTCAACAAATATACCGTTCTTGATACGCTCTGCTCCACCCAATGCAGGATCAGGAATGGAAAGTTCTGCTGCTTCTTTTTCTAGTAAAGTCAGAGTGGTGTAGTACTCTACACGCTCGATACGCTTTTCTAGTTTCGCAATATCGCTCATGGTAAAGCGTCTATTGTCAATGTAATCCACTAGAACATCTTCAGGACCAAATGTGTACTGAGGAAGCGAAAGCGTATACAGGGACATAGATTCTGGCACATCTTTAGGTGACTCTGGGCGAATCGCAGATTTGCCACTAATGATCTTGAATTCACGATCCTTCAGCAGAACCAGTTTGTCTCTACGAGAAGTGAAGTAATCGTATGTTACTGCGGGTCTAGAACCGCTTGATCCAAGTACAGGAAGAACAGTTTCCGAATCTCCTCTGGCACCACGAGCAATGAATGCTCCTGTGCTTTCTTGTACCAATGAGTTGTCGCGGAGTGGGCAATCTTCGTCCAATGCGTTTGGACGATTTGATTCTGTGTCTGTGAAATCAACAGACTGAGCCAAAGCGAATGCAACTCTAGCAGGTGTAGAATTTTCTCTAGATGGTCTGTAGTCTAGGCAGTTACGAAGTTCAAACGCATATCCATACACAGGACTTGTGTAAAGCGGAATGTCTTCGTACCGATTGAAGAATGGATGGTGGTCGTTGTGTTCGTATGAGTTAATCGTGAACGGACCTGCTCCGCTGTGCTTCAAGAACTTGAAGCGAACAAACAGAGTATAGTCAAGTTCTCCACCTTTATTCTTGAAGATGTCAGGATACTGTGTCTTGAGTTTCTGCAAAGTACTCTTGCGAATCACAATCTTGGCATGATCGTAGAAATTGTCATTCGTTCCATTTATCAACTCAAAGTACTTGGTAATGTCTCTTTTACCTGTGAGATTTTCTTCTGAGTTTGTTGCATCCCATACAAGAACCTCTTCAACCGATAGCACATCTGAGAATCCAAGACTAGTCACGAATTCATCTGGCAATGATGAACTCAAGAATGAGTTTGTATTGTTTGCTGCACCGTCATCGTCACCGTCCCACAAATCCCAGCCATTCTGTCCTTCGGGATTGAAGTTTACTGCCCACGGATCATCCGAGTCATCTCCGTTGAACTGGAATATACCTTCCCAATTTTGAAGAGGAACCATGAAGTATCCGTCTTCATCAAAGTATTTGTCCCACACCTCGCCTGTGTACTCTGAAATAACTGCGGCAGTCTTCTTTCTAAAGTTTGTAGTGTTTGCACTACCTGCTGTTTGAGCGGAAACTACAGTTTCCATTTGGAAAGGTTTAGTTGTAATGCCAAGAGTATCGCCACCCGTAGGTGCGTACACAATATACATCACAGTTTTATCTGCATTCACTACCGCTTTGATGGGAGAGTTTGCATCAGAGATTGCACCAACCGATAGCAGTTGATTGGTGTTTGCATTGAACACCATGATCTTATCTAGATTGTCTGCTTCAAAGTAAGTAGCACTAGTTGCTAACGCTGCATTTATGGTTGCTTGGAATGCAGAGTTGGCAGCATTACTCGCTTTGAATGTGTATAGTGTATCGCTAGAAGCGTCGGCCGTATTTGCAACAATACCAACACCTGATGTTTGGTTGCTGAGAATCCATATCAAGTTACTTCCGCTTCCGTATTGTCTCCACACCAAACTGCTATCTGCTTGGAATGTTGGTCCTGCTCCTGTTCCGCTAGAGATCAGTTGCTTGCTAAAGGTTTTCTTGCAATCGTACTTGGTCTTGGCAAACTCGGTGATCTGTTTCAGAGAACACAAAGAAGGAAGATCAAAGATAGCAAGATTAGCCTTCGGAGAAAACAGAATGGTGTCATAGTATTGAATTAGAACTGGTTGTCCTGTAGTGGGATCAAGTTGCTCTACTTCGGTAAATGTTGTTCCGCCAAATCCAGACGGACCACCCGTGACCGAAATGCCAAACAACTCCACGGTTCCTGACATCTGATCGCCAGTAACTACAGTATCTTCTACATTTTGGTAACGGAATCTGATGTGATCGAAGTCTGCAAAGTAGTGTCCATCGTTGATTTGAATATCACATAGATGTACATTCACTTTACCTTCATTTGGGGTTACTCCACGAATACGAGCAGTACCGACTAGAGTGTTTCCGTTCTCATTACCAGTAAGAGCATCGGGTGATAGTTGATTCCACAGTTCAACTTTTGGATGTGAACTCCACGCAGGAAGTCTCAAAGTAGTAGGAGCAGAAAGATCACCAATTACAGGTGGTTCGCAAATCACATAGTTTCCAAGAAGCAGATTGACTTCTTCTCCAACAACTGCTTCAGACTCTCTTGCTTTTTGGATTGGAATGAACTTGGTATTTTGGTTCTCAAATTCATATCCATAGATGTACGCTTTTCCTGTACCAACACCGATTACTAGTTTACTCTTTGCGTCTTCTATGGCAGATATAACTTCAGAAGATTCGGGATCTTCTGCGGTTGATGCCCATTCAGGATGCAATCTTCCTAGAGTGTATTTTCCGTTGAATCGACCATCAGAATAGGTGCTGACATGAGGGAATACCGCGAGGTAGTCTTGTGGATCTTCTCCCTGCTGTGATAGAACCTTTCTTGGAACTCCATCGTCCTTTGTATACAGAAGATCAAACACATCACCCGTTACTGGAATTTCAGACTTCAAGAAAAACTTGTTGTTGGTATTTGGTTTGGTGTAAGACTCTGACACCATGATATCGCCCTCTAACGGAGTGCCAAATATCATGTGCATCAGAGTTGTACCGTATCCACCTGATCTGAAATCCACTTCACCGTGACGAGAAAGGAATGTATCAGCATTTGATACGATACCCTTCCACGCCAAAGCATCGTTTCTGTATCCGTAGATGCTTAGGTTTGCCTGGAATCCATCTGAAACTTCCGATGTACCGCTTTCGTTTCTTACTGAAAACGGTGTCGAGTTTGGAGAACCTTGAATTTCTCTAACTGTTTCTCGGAGGACGCATACCTTTTCGTCATTGAAGTATTCTTCAATGTCGATTTCAAATGGCTTGACGGTGTACGATCCTGACTCATCATAAGTTCTACGAGCAAGAGTCTCTTCCAGTTCGCTATAGATGGGATACTTTACTGAATAGCGAATGGTTCCGTCTATAACGCGAGTCAACTCAACAAAATTGATCGTTTTGTACTGGTCTGCATCTGCAAGGGTATCTTGGTTGGTGAATGCTAGTTGATCCAATACTAGATCAACTTTGTAGCGATCAGCGCCAGGTGCTGCATAGTTGTAAGAACCGTATGCAGGATCTAGAAGAGTTCTATCAGCATCTGCATCAATTACTTCTCGCTTAATGGTAAATCCAACTCGGCAGGATGGGAACTGAAACAGTCGGACTCCAACCAAACTGCTTTCCATACCTGTAACGAATGTCCAGCCTTCTCCGATACCTCCGATCTCAGGAACATCGCCTGGAGCAGTTGTCCATTCGGTTTCTACTGCATCGCTTTCGGTGGGAACTCCAAGTACCGTGCTTTGTAGTCTGGCCTTTCTCTTCAGCGCGATAGTTTGCGCCGATGCCATGATAAAGGCGCCGTCGATGTAATAGATGCCATCTTGATTTGATATCAGAGTTGCTTTTCCGAAAGTAGCAACCTTGTCTGTACTTTCATCTGAGTACTTGATCTGGCAGCGAATATCGGTTGCAACTTCTTGATTGGTGTCATCTAGTACAGTAACTACCGACAATGTTGTTGCAGCACCCGTGATCTGCTCGTATAGGTCTTTCAGAGTCGTGATGTTTCTGTTTTCGCCAGTATTGGGGTCTATTACTGTGGCAGAATTCTGATACTCCACAAACAAAACATGGTATGGGTCTGGATCTGTTGGTGACACCGCTTCTGATGCTTCTGCATGAAGAACCTTCATGCGAAGTTGTGGAACGGTTGATCCTGCCGCAACATCATTGACGATGATCTTTCCAACAAACTGAGAAGGAGTAACTGTTACTTCGCCCTGAGTTCCATCTGCTGTGGTTCCTGTGATTGAAGTTTCGATACGAATGAAACTACAATCGACGGCACCCAATTGTCCATCGACAACTGGACTTCCATCTTTAAAGATGTGATTGGCAAATCTGCTGATTTGCTTTTGCAAGACCGTTTGCAGTTGAGTTAGTTCGCGGGCCTGCAATGCATAGCCAGGCTTGAACAGCATCTTGATGAACTTCTTGCTGTCCTGATAGTCGTCGTAGTAAGGAAAGCCTGCAAATTGTGTTGGTTCGATCTCTGCCATTCTTAGTCCTTTAGAACCGTAGAATCAACTTGAACTCTTCAAGCCGCTCGGGGTTGCGAGTAATTGCCCTGATATTGTCTATGTATACGACTTCGCCACTATTAATCTGAAGGTCTGGCTCGGTTACATCTGCCCGAGTTATCGAAGGAATGTTGTCTGAAATGGGAATCTCGTCCACGGTCAGTACGAAAACTGGTTGACCGCTTTCAGTTGTTCCAAATCCAAGCAGAATGCCTTCTTTTGTGGTGCTATTAAACGGATCGAAGGATCTGTCCCAACCTCTAAGAGAAGTCAGTTCTAGATTCACCGCTTGCTCAGAAACAGATTGAGTAATGGTATAGTCCACCACGGACGCAGCACCGATCTTTCGATACTCCGCATCTGTTGTTCCTTCAGTACCTGTGATGAGTTCTAGAATATCAATGGTACTGTCCAACGAAAGGTAAGATATGCCATTAACATCTACTAGGCTTGGAGTGTTGTTTAGAACCTTGGCATTTACCTTGTAGGTCTGACTATATGATGCTCTTGTTAGTGTCTCTCTTTGGGGATCACCGCTAACAATGCCAATGTTTGTTTCTCTAACTCCCGTACTGCTGATGTTGCTTCCATTCCATACGCCAGAAAATTGATTCACTCCTGAAACCTGTATGACTCTTTCACCTTCCACATAGTTTCCAAGTGCGTCTATGGTTGCTCCACGGAATCTTCCATTGACATCGCTTAGTACGAGATATCCGTCTGTTCCGTTTGTTCCAACTTCCCAATCAACGATTCTGGCAGTTGTCAATGAATCCACTCCAATCACAAACTTACCAGCATCAAACGATTCGGAAGTATATCCTAGCGTAGAAACAAAGTTGTCTTCCTCTTGAAAATACCAGTATGACGGGCCTATCTCTTGCCCCTCATCATTGAACCCAACAATGGGTAGGTTGGGATCGTTACTGAAAACGCTATCTTCTAGCGGTTCAATGTAAAGGTATCCTGTAGGATCTGGTCCTGTAATTGCCACGCAGCAGTTTTCAGAAGACACAGCAACGGGTGGTATCCATCGAACAACTCTACCAGTTGCACCGCTAATTGCTTGCTTTACCAGTTGTCCCTGAACATAGTTTCCCGTAGAAGGATCGTATGTGTGTCTTTCTGCAACCCCATCGGTTGCCCAAAACTTGATCTTTACTACGATTGTTCTTGGTTTAGAGATTCTGAGTTTATACCCTTCCAAGTTTTCGCTGCCTGCAAACTGACCTGCGTTTGCACCTCTTCCCAACTTTGGATTCCTGAGAAGTCCAAACTGTCGGAAGTTGTTGATTGCTGGCAAATCTCCTGCTATTCCTGCTCTGCTAGAACAGAACACCATAATCTCTGAAGCGCCAAGTTCTGTGATTGCATCGGAACCATGACCGCCTCGCGGAGAAATGATTGCTCTTGCTGCGGGGGCCTTTGCGGTAACTGGTCCTATAACGATGGTTGCGTTTGTATAGTTTTTGCCTGCTCTTAGAATTTCTAGTCTATCAATTTGGTAAGTGTTATTGCAGTCTGCTCCTGTGATTGCTTCCATCTTGCAAAGTAGTTCGCATCCAAACCCATCACCAAACACTTTTGCTGTTGGAACAATGTCGAATGCTGTTCTGTTTTCTCCTGAAGCAGACACAGGGCGAGCAAGTGGTTCCTTGATGGTTAGTCCTAGCAATCCTGCATACGCTGTGGCTGGTTGTCCCCATTCTGCAAACTCGATTTCGTGAATCTGTCCAGATCCCAAACCACTCTTGAAGTACACGCTGTATCCGACCAATCCACCTTCAGAGTTCAAGTTTCCTCCAACTGGAAGTCCTGCGGGAGTAACCCAAACTTTTGTATCTCCTACTCTGCCAGGAATTGCAACCATCTGATTCGTACTAATGCTTGTGAGAGGAAATGAATCTCCTAGAGATGTGAGAATCACATGGTCGATTGATCCATTTACGGCAGACTGTTGAACTGCAAGTTGAAGCGATCTGACATTGCTAAGACCTCCTGCAAAGTTAAATCCATCTTCGATAAACTCTACTGGAATTCGTGTATCAGTCGCAAACTTGTAGTACAGATCGTCAGGAATCTGATACATGAACTTCCATCGGTATCCATCGCTTGTGCAGAAGATACTTGTGCTTGTTGATGTTGGTTGGTCGGTTGAGGGTTCTCCACCTTCATTCGAGATGCACTTGTACACTTTGTTTTCAGATGTGGTTACATAGAACTGTTTCGGATTGTAAGGATTTGCCAAATCAACCACATCATCGTATTCCGTGTAAACCGTTCCGCTTTGCCAAGGATTTCGAGGAATCACTAGAGATACATCGCTTCTTCCAATACGAATGGCTCCCATCATGTCAATCCATGCGTCTAGATCACCGCGAACACAGTCTACAACCAAATCTGGGCGATTTTCATTGCTCCATTGCGAGTTCTTACCAAAGAACAGGAAGAATCTAGAATTAGAAAGAGAATCAAACTCATCTAGTAGAGATTCTGCTAGACTTGCGCGAAACTTGTTGCGAATGCGAGTATCAAATGCCATTAGTTTACCTCTGCTTATCTAGGTGTGAATCTAGAAACTGTATCGCCAAGATCATTCTGTCCCTGCGTGTTTGTATTGAAATTGGTAATGGATTCATTTCCACCTACCTCTACATCTGAATCAACTCTAATTCCAAGACCTCCTAGAGTTCCTGCAACATATGATGTTTCTGCGGGAACATAGTCATCGGTTTCAAAACCATCAAACTTAGTAGATCCAGGCACAAACGAATGGTAGTATCTTCCATCAATCATGTGGAAGAAGTCGTTTAGTTTGATGTAAGAGAATCTAGTGAAATCCGAGTTTCCTTCAATACAGATGCATGGAGTTATGTTTGTGTATCCTCTGCTATTCGGATGACTGTACACGATCCAGTAATCCTGAGATAGACAGCACCCAGGACCAGTTCCTGTACATAGTTCCCATGTTTCGTGAGTTGCTTGCAATTCTTCTGTACCTGTACACCCGCCTGTTATGTTATTGCTTGTAACTTGCTGATAGTCTTGTGAGTTGTGATCGGAGTCCAAGCACCAAATGTTGTGTATTCCTTGTATGAGTCCTTCTGATAGAGGATTTCCACCTGAATCGTGAGGATCGACACCATTCTCCACAGCAGTACCCAACGATGGATTGTACCCGTATGGATACAAGTCAACACCCTGACTGTTGTTTCTGAGATTTTCGTAGGTCTTGAATCGGTATGGTGTGTAGTGTCCGATGATTGGATCTTCAAATGTGAGTACAAAGTTTTTGTCATCGAGTCGATATCCTGTAGTTCTATACAGATATTGCTGTGCAAAAACCGCCATTCCTGATGGGTGAATCAACTTTCGTATAGTGTCAATCCATCTACCAAACGATTCGTCTGTCTTCACGACATACGAGAAGTCTTGGTAGAATCTGTTATCTTGCAGTTTCTTTTTAGAGGATACATGGCCGTCGTCGTTGCTATAGAATCCATAGTCTTCTACGACTGCACCGAATACTGGAATTACCTCGGTTCCTCTTCCAGCCAAAGAAACGATCTTTGCTTTCCATTCTTCGGGATTGTAGTTTACCCCACCGTCTACAATCTTCATTCTCTTCACAGGACCTCTAGCGTCACTCTCTCCTGTTTTGGCAAAGTATGGACTCTTGAGATAGTCAATCTCGCTGATTTGCCCAAATCCACCATTACCTTCAGGAAATCCGTAGTTGCTTTTTGGATACAGTACAACCTGATCTCCAATTCTATAGAGTCTCCACGCTTGACCAATGGATGCGTTTTCTTCTCCCGTATCGCAAATATCGAATCCAGTAAGAACGGTATACACGATTTCTGTTACAGAAGCCAAAGAAGAATTTGAAATCTGTACTGGAGCATTTGGTGTAAACTGTCCGAATGGAGAGGATATCACATACTCGGTTACTTCATAACCACCCTGTGTGTACTGGATGATACCTTTGATGTTTGCATACGCCTTTAGTATGCCAGAGCCATCTCGCTGTGAGAGCGTTCCACCGTTAAACTGGAACAGTTTTCGACCATTCGTTGATGTGGTTTTGATCTTATACAGGGTATTCCATTTACCGTCCGAGAGTCTAAGAATATCCACCTTTGGGTAATACAACTCAGCGTATGTGTTGAACAGAATCAGGAAAAGGAATCTGTATGCCTTTTCTGTTCCCTTTGCCTTGTAAAACGCTCTGATGTGTTTCATCAGTTTGCGTTCGTCTAGGATTGCCCCTGTGGTTTGATCGAATGCCAACTGCTGTGGAAAGTGCTTCAGATACTCTTCTCTAAACAGACTGACAAACGAATCCAAACTGTTGTCAATATCTCTCTGATCTAGCAATGTCAGCGGAGACAGTCTTCTTCCTTCTTCGTTGGTTTGCAACCACTCGAAATACGCTTCCATGAATGCGACAAACATCGGGTGATCCGCAGAGACAAACTCTGGAACTTGCCCAGCAACAAAGTGTTGTAGTTTGTTGTCGTATCCTTGCATGAATTGCCTCAACACTTGGGATAACCCTTGGGGGTCGGAGAAGACTCTTTTGGTTTTGCAGCATTGCTTGCTTGTGTGGTTGCCGGTGTGGTAGTTGTGGCAGATTGTTGGGTAGTCGCTGCTTGAAACTTTGGTTGATTTCTTGCCGAACTTGGTGAGTTCAGTCTACCTTCTGTTGAGAGTTTCACATCGACAAAGTTTGATGTCGGATCTGCATTATCCATTACCAACAACTGATTTTTGTCTGCAACAATTTCCGCAAAGTTACTTGGTTGCGCGCCGATTTTTAGAACAGGATTGATACCCGAAAGTCCTGCGATGTTTAGCGTAGGAAGATCGACTTGTCCTGATCCGTAGTTGATGCTACCTGCTCTAGATTTCAACACTCTGAAAGGTTTCTCTGCCAACGATGTTGGATTGGTAGAAACCGCAGAAGTTGCTGACGCAGAAGTGCCTGGTAGAGGCTCGTAAGTCACCACATTGATCTGTCCGTTTCCATCATCTCGCAGATACGCAACCGAATATGGAGAAGAGAAAGATGCCTTTGCAGCATCAAAATGCAAGAATCCGTTTGAAGTTATGGTTTCGGGTTCTATAGGATTTGAGAAGTCTGTGGTATAGTTTGCGTCAACGCCGTAGTTTGGAGAGATGCGCTTCTCTAGAGAGATTACAGTTCCGCTTGCCTCTACACTAGTATCGGATGAGTCGATATTAGAAGAAAGTCTAGATGCTAGTAGGTTTCCACCAAATTTGCCAAGATTGCCGTTCACATACGAGTTTACGGCATTCTTTACCACTTGCTTCACTTCGTTTGGAGTCTTGGTGGTTTTTGTTGGATTCATCTTGATGGTAGTTTCAAACTTCAGATATGTGTAGTCGGGATCTACAATCTCAGGTGTTACTCCAACGATATTGAACTTCTTCAAGATACCTGTCTTGATTGCTTCTTTTTCTTGATTGGTCAGACTTGTTCCCCGTGATGGTTTGATAGACACAAACACCTTTCCATACACAGGTGGGGTGTTATCTTCTCCGCCCCACACATAGATGCTATCCGCAAATGGGTAGTCTCTAGCAAGCATGAAACTATAGTCTTCCACAGTAACTGCGCGATCTTGTGCCTGGAATCCTCTAGGAGCATAGTACTTGATGGAATCAATTCCTTCGCGCTCAGATCCTCCCAACGCAGGATCAATAGTGACTACATCGGGATCAGCAAAATCGCTAGCCTCTAGACTAAATGACTGCACCGATTCAGTATCAGTCGCGCCTATGCCATTTGCCTCTGTTGGATCAGCAGAAGTAACCAAGTATTCTAGTACAACAATGTTTCCATTCTGCAATCCCTTGCCTGCAATATCGTCCCCGAAGTATACTTCGTACTTGGTGTTTTCTGTTTCCTGTACAAAGTAAACCTTGCTAGTGGGACTCAGTTGCAGGGGATCAGAAACAAGAGTCCAGTACTCATCGTATCCTGATATGTTTGTTACTGAAGCCTGTACTCGTACTTTGAGTGTGCTTAGGTCAATGTTTGATTCGGGAATGACAAATCGTTGGGATGGAGAATTTGTTCTGTCCACCACAAAGGTAGATACTGTGGGTCTGCCTTCCACGATAGTCACTTCGGGTATCCAGTACTCCTGAACAATTCCATTCTCGTCATATGACTTGGGTTCAAACTTGTAAGTGTCGATAGTTCTGAAAGAGAAACTGACCCCACCTCCAGTTGCCAAGAATGTGCTGTATCTTGGTAAAAACTCACTAGCGACACCACCATCACCGTCCGCTGCCACGGTTACAGAAACTTGCGCTCTAGCGCCTTTATTTGAAGTTGGGGTGTATCCTAGTAGTTTTGAATGCGAAACTACAGAGTCGCGCACGGTTGCGGTATCCAAGAACATTTCGTTGGCAACCATGTTGCTGTAGTAGTTGATGTAGTGAGTATTGTACGCAAGCAAATCCAACAAGATACTCAACCCCGATCCCTCGAAGTTGTAGTCTTTGAACTTGTCCTGAGAACTCAGGAATCGCTTCAGATTGTTTTTGATCTCGTAGAACTCTAGTCCGTCTACTGCGATCTTGTTGTTTGCATCTGCCATTAGCGAAGCCTCTCTAGGTAAAACTGCGTTTCAGATACCTTTGATGTGTTTCTGATCTGAAATCGAATGGTTACGATGAACCTGTTACGGTCGGGATCACCTTCAACGATCACATCTTGAAGCACTACACGAGGTTCGTATGACAATATGGCATCACGAATACCCTTTTCCAACCGAATCACCGTTAGGTCTGTGAACGGCTCAAACAACATAGCAGTAACATTGCCTTTTAGTTCGGGCAAAAAGGGTCTTTCGTATGTATTCGTCAGGATGATATTCTTAAGTGATCGCTTGATTGCGGTTTCATCCTGTAGAACATTCACATCCCGAGTAACGGGATTTTTGGCAAAGTTCAAATCAATATCTGTGAACTTGTTTTGCGGGGTACTTGCCATGTGTTCTCCTATTCATGTATGTATTAGCCAGAACACATATTACTCAAATCCAAATCCTCCACCTTCACCCAATTCAGGGCCGCCTACCCCTAACATAGAACTTGGAGTTGGTGTTGGAGTTGGTGTTGGAGTTGGGGTGGCCCATTCTGAATCAGAAGGAACTACTCCATCTTCTCCTCCGTCCTCACCTTCGTTAAAGTATCCACCGTCTAGAGATATTTCTCCAGTATCGAGAGTGGGTGTAACTAGCATGGCAAGTCTTTGCTGTTCGTATCCGACAGTCATAGTTCTTGCGTCCAGTTCCAACAACTTGGCCTGAATCATCGCAGCAGTAGCGGCGTCAATAGGAGGAGGGGTTGGAGTGGGAGTTCCTGTCACTATTCCTTGTAGAATCAATTCATCAGGAACAGGTTCAAAGAACATCTCTTTTTCTTTGGTTTGGGAGTCATATGCCCTTTGTTTGCCAGATTCTGTCTGTGCAGCAGATGCCGCAGCGGCCGCTCTCTCTTCTTTGTCTCGCTCAATGTCAATCGCAGTAATCGAATCTCGTAAATTATCGCTACCTGTAAACTCTTCAAGCATGGCGCGCATGATGCAGTTTCCTCTACCATTGCCATTGACGATTGCTGCCAAGAACTGTCCGAGAGTGAACTTCTGAACATACGCTTGAGCCAATGAGAACTGAGACAAATCAAGAGACACGATATAGTTCAAATACTCAAATAAGCCTGCCAGGTCAGACAGCATCTGATCTAGTTTGTCAAAGAAATCATCAAGTCCTAATCCACCTAGCAGAGCAGCAATATCATCAAGTGTAAAGGGCAATAGTCCAGCAATTAGATCCAAAATGCTACGCAAAATCTGCCCAACAGAGTCTGGATTGCACAGCAGATTTTTCATCTGCTCAACGATGATAGGCCCCTGAATGGTGGAGTTGAAGAATCCCGTGAAGTTATCTTGATCCTTGCCTTCCATTTGCTGTTTGGCAGAATCATATGCACTTGCTATACCCATCGTTCTTTGAAATGTTACAGGATCTCCCACACCACTCTGTTCATCGGTGTGCGATTTGAAAGAACCCATTTGCTCTTGTTGGCTGGTCAGATTATCTGTGAAGGTTGGCTGAGAACCCAAAGCAGTTTCCGATCCATACTGTAGAGTTCTTAGTTTGCTGAGAAGATCAGTACCACCTACACTCGTTATTCGGTTGTAGAAATGCTCTTGTTCGGGTGTAACATCTGCTGATCCCGAAGTACCATCATATGTCCACGGTGGTATAGAACTTGCTAGAGTCTTTAGGTCTTCTGAGCAAAGTAACCATTGCAAAATTCCCAACGCAGAAGCATTCTCGAATATCTGTCCCTTCATTACCTTGTCAATCAGAGACTTAACTGCATTGGAAAGTCTATCGGCATTCGGGGTACACTTGCCGATTGCTCGTTTGGTTATTTCTTTGGTTCTTTCGATTCCCTCTGCCATGTGTTACCCCGCAAATACATTTCCGCTGCCTGTTTCATTACGCGATCCACATGATACCGTGTCTCCTATACGAGCAACAGGAAGACCGTTTGCAAATACCGTTCCCGATCCACTGGCTTGCGTTGCTCCGTGACACGACGGTCCGCAGCAATGAGTTTTCCAAGGATCACCTACGCGATGCACCCCAAGACTATTCGCAAACACATTACCTGACGCGCCTGCGTTTGGTCTAGAACCATAGCATCCGTGTCCTGTACATATGTCTCCGAGTCTGTGTACTGGCATTCCCATGTTAGTTTAGTTGGATGGTTGCACCGCGAATGATGGTGTCGGCCTTGCTAACGAAACGATGATACTGACCAGACTTCAACGCGGTGTAAAGTCCAGTTGTCATGTCTCTGAATCCTCCGCAGGACTCTAGAATGTTTTTGGTTGCTTCCAAGATGTAAGTCTTGTTGGTCTTGATGTGGGTGTCTCCGCCAGAATGCGAGAATCGCTTCTTACCAATTCTCTCAGTCATATTTCCTGTGACATCTAGCGTATAGTTTCCGTTCACATATGCGTTGTAGTCTCCATCGTGTAGGGTCAGGTTCACGCTACCTTGCATAACTTCCACATTTACATTTGCTCCCTGACCGATCTGTACATCGAAGTTTCTGCCAGATTCTTGATCTGTGTTTTGTAGAATGCGAAGCGCCTTGTCGATGGTGACATATGTGTTGCCATCAATCTGTACATGATTGTCTTTCAGAATCACCGTGTAGTTGTCACGGACAATGCGTTCAACTTTGCTTCCATCAGGAAACACCTCGTAGTGAGTTCCACTTCTGTGATACTCTGAAATTCTCTCTGCACCAGGCGTATCATCGCATTCCCATGTGTGCCCAGATTCAGACTCGCGTACATGGTTGTACGGATACTGTGCAGCATAATCACTCTTGCGCTCATCCCATGCAGGACCATCAGCACTTTTGGTTCTTACCGTTCCACCCACAGCAGGATCAACCGTGGGGACACTCTTTTTGCGAGTTGGTTGTAATGCAGTAGGAATCTTTTCTTTGGCAGTTCTGCGCTTCAGACCGATGATGGTTTCGTCTGTTTTGCATCCCCGTGCAAGTCTGTTGGTGTCTTGTTCGTTTAATCTTGCTTGGTGAGGCCCATCTCCAATATGCTTTGGATAGGTTTTTCCCTCAGTCATATTTTCTAGAATTGCACCACTACCGTCTACAGGATACTGCTGAATCTTGAACTCGTCTTTAGGAATGAACTGTAACTCTTTGCTTGTACGCGGATCGTTGAATCCCTTTTGACTGTTCGCTTTCTCTTCAGGAATACCACCTATGCTTCCAAAGATCACGGGTTCCTGAGCATTTGCTCCATCTCTAAAGAATCCAACTACCCATGATCCAGGCACCAATCCAGTTGGAGACTGCCCTATGCCGCTGATTGCTGCACTAGTAATTGGTTGAATTGGATAGGCCCATGGCAGTTTATCGGTGGGAATGTCTTTCTTATCACTTGTGTGAAACCCTAGAATGCGAACTCTGCACCGACCAAGTTGTAGTGGATCGAGGTTGTCTTCAACAACCCCCTGCCACCAAATGAAAGAATGCCCAACAAAGTCACGGTGCAGAATGTCCATTACTGCTTACTCCTAGGCTGTCCGCGCTTGATGTAACTCATCTCTCCCGTTTGGGGATTGTGTACAATGATATGCCGGCCTGGCGACTTGTATGAGTAGTCTCTGATCGCGTTTCCAGTAGGGGTTTCCAAGTCCACAAATCGTTTCCATCTTGCTTGTGGGGTTTTTGCTCCACGAATGCATCTGTGGAATGTGTCCGTATCTACATCAAACACTTTACATCCCGCAAAGGTTCCTTGAACCACGGGAGGGCCTTCTGGCTGCACACCTTGTATATTGCCTGCACCTAGACTGTTGATTGGGGTTTCTTCGCTCATGGTTTCTCCTGCCTGATTATGTAGATCGTGATGCCCTAAGGATGCCGACTATTTCCCTATTGAGCGGTATCTGTACCAAATCTGCCTCAGGTATTTGCCTAGGAAGTGTACCGATATGCACCATGAAGGTTTTGATCTCAGGATGTAACTCGGGTTCCACTTTGAAAAACAGGAGCCGTGCGGCCCCCGTTATACCAAAAACATTGCTCAGTACAATGAAATGATTCGTTAGTAGTTGTTCTCGAATCTCTCCAGTTTTCTTGTACCGTCTAAGCAGTCGCTTGATGTATTTGATTCGGCTCAGGTCTTCTACAAACTCATGCATACCAATACACGATGGGTTCGTATAGATGCCCATTGCGTACTGCATGAAATTGGAATCCGTCAATATAGCAACTTCCATATCGAAAACGCATGGCATTATACGCCCTTGCGTACTTGTCTTTCAAAGTTCAACAAGTCTTGGTTACTATAAACCGTTCCTGCTTTTTGACCAACAGCAAACGCCGTGGACTTCAAAATAGAAATGGCTTCATCTGAAGTTTTAGCAGAAGCAATCTGAGTTCTCGCGGGTTCTATTGCTGCTTGCAATTCCACAGGAAGTGGATTTGGTTCATTGGCGTGCATCTGTTTCAAGATGGCTGCAATGTCCTTTGTAAAGTCGTCTTGGTTTGAAAATGGTGTAGGGTTCATGCTGTCCTTTCTTACGGTGCAGGTCCACTCAGTAACAATGCTGAAATTTCGGTTGGCAATCCACTCTGTATGATCGAATAGTTCTTGCACAGATTTTGTTGTGCTTCTTTCCAATCTGATTCTTTGCCTGTGTTTGCCGCAGTAATGAATAGATTTGCAAACTCAAGATATGCCTTATTGAATTTGAGCATATGACTGTCTGCAATTGCTTCTTCTGCTTCGTTCTTTCCAAATGTCAGATTTCTAACCATAGGATCGACATACTTTTTGGATCGCAAAAGCCTCATGGGAAGTTCGCGCTTACTGCACGGTACAGATGCAATGTACTTGATGCTTGGAACCACACCAGTAGCAACAATTTCTTTCAGAGATTGAAGTTGCAACATCCACGGCTTCAATAGAGTAGATTCTGCGGTAACTACAACTGGTGTAGATGGTTCAAATGCAACCCATTGACCAGAGGTTGCACCTGTGAAAACTCTACGCTGATACGGAAGGAAATACTGTTCGCCTGGAATTTCAAGCGGATCAATTTTACCAGGCAGTCTCCATCCCTTGTATTCTATGCGTGATTTGTTGCCAGGTGGATACAACAGAGAGTTGTTTACTGCTTCTGTTGTGCCGGTTTCTGTGTCGTCTGTGGCACGAATTCTTCTACGAGAATTTGTCGAGATGTATTGCTTGGTTGCAAACTCTCTGAGATACGGTTTTAGCGTAGACCATGCCATCGGATACATCCTCAACATGGTTTCTATGGTTCCGTATCCACCTTCTATGCTGTTGCCTTGACTATCAGTTTCCACAGCAAAGAAGATACCGTCTTGTTCATCTAGCCAGAACTTTGTACTTGCTCCGCTCGCATACGCTACTTCCCCCACTTCAACAAGATTGTCGGGAGAAAAGGCTGCAACCTCTTCCAGAGACTCTTTCATGTTCGCACCCATAGCGCGACGAAGTTCTTTGAATAGAGATGCTGCATCTAACTTGGAGACTCCATCAGGAATGCCTCCCATGAATGCTTTCAGATTGTCTTCAGCGGCCGCGGCGCGCATCTTGCTCGCAGACATTCCAACTACCCCTTCTGCGTCAGGGTCGCGCTCTCCTGCGCTAACCACCTCAAACTCAAACTTGTATCGCTTGCTAGGATCTTTGTGAGTCAGATACGGCTTGATTGCGTTTTTCATCTCTTCTACACGATCACCACCAACAACCATGATTACTTTCTTTACTCCAGCCGAGTCAAACTTATTCAGCACATCAAACATCGTCTTTGCAGATGAGTCGTCTACAATCTTTACAGAGTCACCAAAGAACTTGCGTAGCCACTTAATCTTAACACTAGGGGTTAGTGGATTTTTCTTTGCATCGTTGGTTCGTGACGGATACAAAAACGCTTGCGCTCCTGCTTTACTTGCAGCACTAGCCAAAGCGTCTACTAGTTTTTGGTGCCCAGAGGTAGGGGGTTGAAAACGACCGAAAGTGAATGCGACAGTCTTGCCACTCAAGTCTTCCTTGAGAGCATACTGTTCGCTCTTTGCCTTCCAATCGCTGTACTTCATGGCTGGATCACCTCCTACCCCCTACCTCAGAGGGCAGATATCAGATCACTTGTTCCACGGGAACTTCTTTGAAGCCCAATCCCAAAGTGGCTTGCCGATGAATGCTCCGGCGACAAATACCACTACGGTGTAAAAGAATGTACCCAATGCGTTGTGAATAACTTCCATGTGCTAACTCTCCTTTCTAAGAGTATACTATCTATGCCCAATTCTTTATCGCTGTGAAGTTCTGACGAGAGAACTCCAAACGGTCTACCAGTTTGTAGACACCCTTTGCGGCAACCGCCACAAATCCTTCAGGATTGGCAACTCTGAATCCGCTATCTGTAGGATAGAACGCACCAATTGTTTTGACTTGGTTCATCTTTCCCACGATGATATTCTTGGCAAATGCAATCCGTTTGTGCAGATCAAATGCCTTTTTCAATCCACTTGAGTAGTTTCTCATGCGCTGTATGAGTGCTTGATCTGGCTTTGGTTGTGCAGCGGCGAACTGAATCAAACCAGGCACCGATCCTTTGTCTACACCTGTGCGGATACTGCTGTTGAAGTATCTCGTAAGTGTTTCTTTCATGGAGGAGTCGGTTTGTAAGTGTTTTAGAGCATCCGTAACTGTTTTATCAGCCTTGAATGCCTGTATATCTGCCAGCAGTTTTTCCAGTTGCTTGGACTCTGCGGTAGTAAGTGTGGCTACACCCGTGGCATCCGAGAAAGATGCGTCTTCTATCCATGCCTTTGTGTTGTTTTTGAGAGCAGACACATTGGGGTTGAAAGACGCAGAAAGAGACTTTAGATCGGGGCCCTTGTACTGTGTGTGAAACACTATACCGATCTGAGACTTAGCGATCCGCTTACCGAGATCACTCTTGGTTGGGACGGCGTACATGATGGTGTTTGGCTGAAAGGTATACAAAGTTTCACCGTCTATGGTTTGCGTCTTGATATCGCCAGGGGTGAACATCAAATCACCTTGCAGTATGCCGCTAATTCCTGCATCCTTTAGGGCATCAAAAGCGGCGTGCAGTTTCGCTGCAACGCCAGATCCTCCGTGATTGGTGTCGATATCACCATGAGAGTAGTTCACCTTTGGAGTTTTGTTGAACAGACTCTTGGTAGCAACGAAGAACTGCTTGGTTTGTGGATCTTGTCCACAGATTACAGCAGGGGCACCGTCCCACTTCAC
>Ga0129333_10000381_pt1 | contig 35014 bp, 50 predicted proteins | sample CPB6_08_DNA_FD_94474 | JGI IMG/M metagenome (GOLD analysis project Ga0129333, IMG submission 94474) | Freshwater to marine salinity gradient microbial communities from Chesapeake Bay, USA - CPBay_Sum_0.6_0.8_DNA | ecosystem: Environmental > Aquatic > Marine > Coastal | place: USA: Chesapeake... | reverse complement strand
GACGCTAAGAATTATTGGAGAAAACATGGATAATACAACAGAAAAGAAAACCAACTATTGTAGGAGTAAGGCGGATGAATTCTTTGCAAATTTTCCTAGAGACAAGGTTATTTCGTATAAAGAATACTGGGAAAGTGTACGCCCACAGAATACCGATGATATCTTTAGGCGTTATTTATTTGCTTACTGCTCTGTTCATACTACTTGGAAAGGTAATTGCTCTGGTTATCAAGCCATTAAGAATTTTAATGAGTGGATTACTGATCAAGAGAGTTTAAGAAATAAATTAGCCAATTCTGGTGTTGGATTACATAATAATCGAACCAGATACATTTGGGATTTTTCTCAAAAGTTTTGGGCTAATCCAAAAGATTTTTTCTTTACTACTAAAAAGGGTCATGTAAAAAAGAGAGATTCTATTGTAAATAATATTCTTGGTCTTGGTATGGCAAAAGTTAGTTTTGCTCTAGAAATGATACATCCTAATGAGGCTAGAGTTTTATGTGGAGATGTTCATCAACTTCGACTTTACAATATGGAGCATTTAACTTATAATAAGAGTAGAGAGGGTGTGTCCAAATATAAGAAAATGGAAAATCATTGGAGTATTAATTGTGGTAAATTAAAAGTTCCATCATATATTGCTAGATCTATTTATTGGGATGCTTTACAAGAAAAAGAAGATAGTAGATACTGGAGTTATGTTTTGGAATGAAAATTTTTTATACCTATACTAATAACTTCAAAATATTACTAGATTATTATCTAGAATCAATACATGATACTTGTCTAGATCATTTTCCTATAAACTTTGATTATATCTATGATATAGAAAAAGAACAAAAAATACAAGGAAATGATATACAACCAGGAGGCGGTCATTATGGTTGTATAGCAAGAAAAAATCTCATTGATTATGCTCTCACTAAAACTCAGACTAATGAATATTTTATATTATCAGATATAGATATTATTTTCTATCAACCTATTGTTCCATATATAAAAGAATTAATAAAATCAATGAATGATACAGATATATTCTTTCAAAAAGAAATAGATATTTTGGATAAAAAATATAGAATGTCACAGGTTAATATAGGATTTATGATTATAAAGAATACTAAATCTGTAAAATATTTTTGGGATTCTATTTATGATCAAATTTTTAAAGATTACCTATGGGAACAACCAACAACAAATTTATTTCTACAAAATAATTATAAAACAGATATTGAAATATTTCATAAGCAAACAGAATCACTCCCATCTGTTTCAGTTTTGAGTGAAGATTTTTTTTGTATGAGTCAAATAAATTGTATATTTGATAATAACACACCATTACCGAAAAATATGATATTGCATCATGCTACATGTGTACTAAGTATAGAAGATAAATTAAAACAGTTTGATCAGATTAAATCTGCTATGAATCAAAGATATAATGTCAAACCTAAAAATATTTAATTTTGGACTTCCAAGAACAGGGACCACATCCTTTCATAATTTTATTCTATCAAACAATATTAGATCATTACATTCGAATAAAGATGAAATAGATAGAATATTTCCTATAGAATATTCTAACTACATAGAAGATAAACCATCTTTAATAGATAACTATATTGAATCATATTCTTGTTTTAATGACTGTCCATGGTATTCTTTATCAGAAAAAATTATTTCTAAGTATTATCAAAATAAAAACATATATTTTGTAGCCACAATTAGAGATCACAAAGATTGGATTATTAGTTTTACAAAAATACAAAAATGGCTTATGAAAAGTCCAAATAATATTTTATATCATACATATATATATGGAGATATTGTTAAAGATATAAGACTCAATCAAAATAAATTGATTGATTTTTATCATAAATTTTATATGCAATTAGATATACTACAAAATAAATATAATGTTAAAATTACTAGATTAGATTTATCTGATACTACAAAAATAGTACAAATAATTCAACAGATAATACCAATTTTTAATACAGAATACCCTCATGACAACAAATCTATCTGATAGATTATACTAATATAGTAATTAATTTAGAATTGTATACTGGTATGAAAATTAAAATGTTATCTTTAGTAGTTATATTCTTATTATTAATCTCATATAACTATCAAAAAAATAGCGCTATAGAAGTTATAGACGATCCTCCAAAAGTTATTGATGTAATTGTAAAACCATCATTACAACTCTATCCTGTTGTAAAATATAGAAATACTGGAACAGATATTTATTCTGATATTTTTAATCACTCAAAGCAAGATCCATATACTAAATCAAGTAGAAGAATTAATGCTCATGAAACTTCTCATGGTATAACTTCTGAATTAAGAAAATATTACGAAACTTTATGGAAAACTAAACTTAACGTATTTTATGTATTAAATAGCAAATGTATTATTTTGAATGAGTCTAAAAGCACAATGTCTCAAGTTATAGAATATATTCCACCAATACTACGATCCTATAGATACAATCTATATTTTGTAGAACAAATTAAAAATTGGGATGATATGCCATCTTATATTCTTGATGAGTGGAATTCATATATACTTGGCAGTATGGTAGCAGTAGAAGATTATGAAAACAATATGCCTCAAGATAGAGGAGATGCTGTTAGTGGATGTTTAGATTTTAGTATATATGCTGTTTGTTTTGCTATGTCCGTAAAACATAATGATCCTGAATACTATTCAGAATATAAGGAATTTAAAGAAGCAATAAAATATCTATTAATACTAGCAGAAAAAACCTTTAATAAAGGAATGACAATAGAACCCTTCGTAACTGCAACACAAATAAAACTACTAAATGATCTTAGAACCCATAAAGATGCTCAAGATATTAGACAATTCTTAATTGATGAGTTTGACGGGATTTTTGTGAAGTAAACAGAAAATTTCAAGTTTGAGAGTTGACAAGACCGATACAGTATGGTATAACAATAGTAATCAAGGTGGTCTTGATTGATTGAAAGTAACACTTAATTGGAGATAATAAAATGGCAGAAGTCACAATGTCTGAAAAGCAGACTAGGATTCGTTGCAACGATGATCTATTTTTGGAAGCAGTTTATTCAAGTAAAACCTATGCTGAAATAGCCAGCAAGACGGGCCAAAAGATTGCTACAACTATGGCACGATATGCTCGCACAAAAAAGGCGTTGCTTGAACGAGGTATTGAACTTCCAGAAATGGAACGAGCAAAACCACAACGTAATATTGACAATATTGATGTTATGGTACAAACTGCTCGCAGACTACAGGAGAGTCGTACTAATAACTGAATAATAAATCCAGTAACATTATTGTTGCTGGATAATGAGATTGTGGTGGAACTGGAATACACGGTAGACTCAAAATCTGCTGCCTAATAGGCGTGAGGGTTCGACTCCCTCCAATCTCATTCAGGTTAAAATAAAATAGACTAAATATGAATAAAAATTCTAATCCTATTGATAGTATTATTGATTTTGCTTGGTCAACAGGAGCAGATCAATTTTGGGTTAATAATGCTAAGGACGAACTAAAAAAACTTCGTTTAAAACTTGAAAAAGATCCTGTTGCATGGGCGAAAATAAATAGTCGGGGCGATCTATATGATCTGAGATTACAAAATAATCCTCATGCTGATCAAACAAAGATTATTCCATTATATCGTATGGACTAATATGAATACTTTATGTAACGCTAGGGTTCCTAATCATAATCCAAAATCTCCTATTAGTCATTTTATTCTAATGACAGTGCGAGAGTATAACGATTATGAGGGAGGTACTTATATAGACGAGGTTAGAAATGTTGCTGATTTTTTAGAGAACTCTCCTAAAGCAATAGATGATCCATTTTATAGAATTTATGGAGAAAAAAGAGAAGATAATCCTAGTCCATCGTTAGTTTTTATTGCAGAATTTTTTGACATCAAAAAGGCTAAAGATTTTTTGTATAATATTACTGGAGAATACCCAATAGTAATTTCATACTAATATGGAATATGTACTAGATATAGAATGGTTTGATGAGGGTGGTTATTGTCAGTTTTATCCTATACTTAATGAATCCAAAAAAGGATTCAAAGAGTTTAAAAATAGAGCAGATGCTAAACAGGCATTAATTATACAGCGATTATTGTCCGAATATGGATTGTCTCCAATCGTATATTCTGATATAATCAAATTACCCATCAATAATACAGACTTATATAGTTCGTATGGATTTGTAACAGAAATTGCTGAATACTTAACACCACATCCTATTAAAAAGTGGACACAAAAACATATTAGTCTATTGAGTTGTATTCAGGATTTGGTAGACAATATCAGAAAACATACCAAACTAAATTTTTGGGATTGTCATCAACAAAATGTGGGTTGGATAGAAAATAGATTAGTATGTATTGATACTGGAAAAGAAAGTTTCGATCCATCTAGTGATGCTTGGGGATTAGGTAAGCCCGGCCCACAATGTTACTATTGTAATAGTTATATCTGTCAATGCTCAGAGGAAAATTATGCCATATATTAATGAAAAAGCAAGATTGTATTTAGATGAAGGTATTCGTCATGTATGCGAATTATTGACCGAAAATCAACAACTATCTGATGAAGAATTTTTGTCTATTGTTGGGGAGATAAATTATACATTTACCAAAATACTAGCCTTAAGCATGGGTAAACCATCATACAGTAAAATATCTATGATTACTGGTGTATTAGAGAATATAAAGCAAGAGTTTTATCGTAGAGTAGCATCAAAATACGAAGATCAAAAAATTACTACCAATGGGGATATTATCGAATATAAAAAAGTGTAGGTGTTTATGTCAAAAGATTTTGATAAAATATCAGAACAGATCAATCAACTGCATAAATTAATAATATCTACGGATAAAAAATTAAGCAAACAAATATCAGATCTTGATGATACCTTACTCAAAATTAATGAAAATATAGCCTATACTCTTCAAAGAATACAAGAATTTCAGGATGGAATAGAATATAATACAGAAGATATTGATGATGAGGAAGAAGATGAAACATGGGATCCTTATGAGGATTATCAACCAGAGGATTATGAAAATTACGACGATCAGGAATAAAAACTGATGCTTGACAAGTGATTCGGCCGATGATATACTTGGGACATCACAGAAACTTTTGGAGGAAACGATGAAACTAGCAGACCGCACAGTTGAAATTCATAGTAGAGGAATCGAGAATAGCAATCAGTTTACGATTGCACAAACTAGCAAAATGTTTAAAATCCTTTCGGACTCTTTGTATTCCGATAAGGTTATGGCAGTAATTCGTGAACTAAGCACAAATGCTTATGATGCTCATATTGCTGCTAACAATAAGAATCCTTTTAAGGTAATTCTGCCAACAAGAGCCAATCCTTCGTTTACAGTGCGAGATTATGGTACTGGTCTTAGTCAGAAGGATATGGAGGAACTATATACAACATATGGTGCAAGCAACAAGAATGACAGTAATGATTTTGTTGGTTGTCTTGGACTAGGTTCTAAGAGTCCATTTGCTTATACTAAGAGTTTTAGTACCGTTTCTTATTTTAATGGAACCAAGTATTCGTATATTGCGGCTATGGACGAGGCCGGTGTTCCATCTCTTAATCTGTTCGATATTAGTCCAACAACAGAACCTAATGGGCTAGAAATCAATTTTGCTGTTAAGCAATATGATTTTGATGAGTTTAGCACCAAGTCTAAAAGAGTTTACCACTACTTTAAGATGAAGCCCATTATTGAGGGTGGTACTGATAGTAGTCTAAATGATCATTCGTACTCTCATACTAATATTGTTATCGAGGGTAAGGGTTGGAAGATTGGTCGAGTCTCTAATCATGGTCATCAATATCCTAGCAACTATAATAGTCCCGGTAGTGGTGTTGTTGCTATCATGGGTAATATTGCTTATCCAGTTGATACCACCAAGATTATTGGCGAAGAGAACGAAAAGAATGATAATGAATCTATTCAACGCTGGAACAGAGCATTTAAAAAGGTTGACGTTGACAACTGGAAGAGTTTAGTCAAGGAGATTCTGAATTCTGGTCTATATCTGGAAATCCAGTTTGGTATTGGTGAACTAGAGATGGACGTTAGTCGTGAAGGACTACAGTACACAAAAAATGTGATCAAGGTTCTTCGTGAACGAACCCTTGAGATTTATATGCAACTCAAGGAAGATATGACTAATAAACTTACAGAATGTAAGAGTCTTGTAGAAGCATATACCACTTACTATAATCTTAGTGATCTTGCTGGTGGATGGACTGCGGGAGCAGTATGGACTGATCCAACAGGAAAAGTCTATGAACTTAGTAGCAGCAAAGACCTTGAATACAAGTTTAAGAAGAGCAAGCAACTTTACGTTTTTAACTGGAGAAGTGCTGGTTATCGTTCTCGCAGGCTAGTTTATCTTACAGATAAGATTCATTGGGAAACCCTCTCATCAAGAGGCGCCTACTATTATGATTCTGTCAAAAAGAATGGCAAGATGGTTTTCTTCCGCTGCGATGTGAAAGGAATCGAAACAGCAAAGAAGATTGTTACAAAGTATTGCAATCAAAATGATTGCTATGCTTATCTGATGGTTGATAGCGATCATCCAGAAGATTCTACCGAAGGTTTTGATGATGTTATCAAGGATATTGGTGGAGAAAGCAATCTATTAAACGTTTCCGACTATCGTAATCTACTAAATGGCTCATCCCCTCGTACCAGTAGAGGATCGTCTGGAGCAATTAGTAAACAGGATGTATTCATTATACATGGGGTAGGGTCTGATAAAAAGTGCGAAACTCTTAGCGGTAATGGAATGAATGATTCTAATTACCTTAGAGAACTATCAGATGATCTTCTAGAATATTTAGAAGATGACTCTAATGAGATTGTTTATATTCCTATTCTAAGATATGGTTCTATCGAAAATTATCCTAGTATTCATCATGTTCATACTTTAGCAGGAAACAAGGATGTTATTATTGGAGAAAAACTATTCGATAATCAAAAGATTTTTGCTATCAAGTCCAGTGTTGTGCAAAAACTTAAAGACGAAGGATACAATCTTGTTGATTTTAACGAGTGGTTTGAGAAATGGGTAACAAAGATTGTTTCAAAGTTATCAGATAAAGTATCTTCGCATAGTAAGATTATAGAGTATTCAGCGAACCAATATAATATGGCTGATAGCACTTATGGTGGTGGTGGATATTACTACAATGGAAAACATAGTGATAGAAATATTATGTTTCACATTATTAATCTATTCGGTATAGATTACCGTAAGTATATCAACAATAAGGATCTTTGTGATACTATTGATCAGTGGTTCTTGATAGAGTTCTTTGCTTTTACTATTCATCATGGTCATCACTTAAAGAAGATCAAGAAAGAAGACTATTATGCTCATATAGCGATTATTCTGAATAACTATGGTATCAATGGTATTGATCCATCAGGTATTCGTGATGCTAATCAATCACTTGCCAATATTAAACGTACTATATTAACAATTTATAATAATGTTGAAGATAATGTGATTCTAAAATCATTAGAGAAGAATAATTCGGACAATACTATTGTTGATAGTTTGCCAAAAATGCCTCAGATCAGAAAAAATCTTAAAGACGCAGTTGACAAGAGTCCGATGTTCAAGTATATTGTTGGAAGTAGCCACGATGCCGACTTTGGAAAGATCAGCAGCGATAATCCTTTAAAGATTTTTGATACTGATGGTTATTATAGCAAACCAGCATGGTTTAGTAGCATGGGCAGCGAAAAGAATATTGAGTCGTTGAAAACAACACTAGGTAATTTGATTTAATTTCACAGGAGAATGGAGAAAATAACATGAGCGTTCCTTTTATGTGGGTTGATGGTAATCTTACGTTGATTTTAAACAACAAGGCTTATCAGGTTCTTCCAGATCATATCAACTACAAATTGATTCTGGAGTCCTTACCAACTGCTACTAGTGATGATCTAGTAGAGTTGATTGATATTGAAAAGGCTATCTCTACTTTTAGTGATGGTCAGGTTGAGGTAAAGAACGGAAAGGTTCTTTATCAAGGTGAAGAAGTTCATGGTAGTATTAGTAAGAGAATTCTAGAGTTTATGAGCAAGGGTCTACCGTTTCAGCCTCTTGTAAACTTTCTAAATAATCTTATGGATAATCCAAGTATGCAGAGTCAGAGGGAACTATATGATTTCTTGGAGCATGAACATCTTCCAATTACAGAAGATGGACATTTTCTAGCATACAAGGCTGTTCGTAACGATTACATGGATAAGTATCGTGGAACATTCGATAACCATGTTGGTAAAGTTTGTGAGATGAATCGAGCAAAGGTTGACGACAATCGTAGTCAGGGTTGTTCTCAGGGACTTCATGCTGGTGCGTTAAACTATGTGGCTAACTATGGTAGCATTGATTCTGGTGACAGAATTGTGATTGTTAAGATCAATCCTAAAGATGTTGTGAGTGTTCCGTCTGATTGTAATTGTGAGAAACTTCGCACCTGTCGCTATGAAGTAGTTGGTGAGTATCAGGGCGAACTATTAAAGCCTCTTTATAAGAGTAACTTTAATGAAGATTCTTACGAGGATGATGACGAGGATCTTTATGATGAGTATGATAATGATTACTGGGATCAGTTTGAGGACGATGACGACGAAGAAGATGAAGAGTATGATCCCGATCAGGATTATGCTTGATATTTGAAGAGTGAGCAAAAGTAATTTGGGCTATGGAGGTTCGATCCCTCCAACACTCTTTTATTAATAACGATAAATATACATAAGAGCATTATACGATGCACCAAGAAGATGAAGAATACGATGATGATGATAACAATAGTCAGGATAAATATAAGAACTATTTTAAATTTGATCCTGATGCTTGGGATGCTTGGGGCAAAGCATTATACGATACTCTGAACAATATGAGTAATAATTTTACTAATACATGGTATGTTTATGGTTTTCCTCCAAAGTCGTTTCCTGTGAATAGTTTGACCTCCAATACTGGTAAGGACAAAAACCCTGTCCAGTATTTGGGGGTTAACTATCAGAATCAACCAATATGGAAGAAAAAATATTTTGTAAATGATCCGCTATCTACTGAATATGTAAACCATATCAAAAGTCATGCGGTTCATTTTTTACAACAACCACATTATTATAAGGGAATGTTTGATATCTTAAATTAAGGAAACACTTATGTCTAAACCAAATTATATTATCGATGATCTAGATCAATTTACCGATTCAACCAGAAGATTAGTTTATAATGGATTTGGTAAAGGATCTGTAGAAGATCCAGATGAATTTACAGAACTAGTTACAAAAATCAATCCAGAAGAAGAAAAAGAACTCAATAAGATATTATCTCACGATGAGGCTTTAGTTATTGTGAAAAGTATGGCAAAAGAGCAGCATCACAAATATGAAAATAGATCAAGATATTTGATTGATGAAAAAATATTTACAGAAATCATAGAAGCATTAAATGCTAGGTTGGTTAGTAACATATTGACAAGTTTGGCTAACAAGGGTATGATAGAGTCTGCCTACGATAGCGATATAAATGATTTTGTGTTTTGGGTAAAAGACGATGAAAATACAGAAACCGATTAATATTAATTGTCAACTAGAATATTCTTGTCCAAACAATAACTGTTATTATACTCACTGGTTAACACTACAAGAATCTCAAACAAAAAATTTCAAAATAGTTTGTACTTGTGGAACAGTATTCAAACCAAAACAGATATCAAAAATAGATATTGCATACGAAAAAACACAGCAGATATCCCAACCTCAGTCTGCACCAGAACCGCAACTAAATAAGAGTCTATTAAACGAGGCTAGTTGTATATTACAACAATATGGTTTTACCAGACTAGAATCTGATTCATTATTGTTAGATATCATCAAAAATAATCAAAATATAACAAACACACTAGAACTAGTTAAACTTGCTTTACAATCATTGGAGATAAAAAATGTCTAAAGGAATTCGACCAACTAGATTTGATGAGATTATTGGTCAAAATGATGTTATTCAAAGACTCAAGGTGTCTGTGACCGGCTGTTTAAACTCAAACACCGTGATGTCACACACTTTAATAGACGGCCCTCCCGGCCTTGGTAAGACCACCATAGCGAGTGCTATAGCGAACGAACTCAATGTTAATCTATATACCACCAATGCGGCCAATATTCGTAGCGTAAAAAGCATTATGCCCTATCTTATGGGTATGGCACCAAGATCAGTATTATTTATTGATGAAATCCATAGACTACCAAAGTTAGTAGAAGAATTTTTATATCCTGTTATGGAAGATTTTGCTCTTTCTGTAACTATCGAAAATAAACCAGAAACTATTGATCTTCCAGCATTTACCATGATTGGTGCAACAACTAGTGGTGGTAGTTTAAGTCAGCCATTTTATGATCGATTCATTATTAAAGAACACCTTAGTTTTTATTCTGCTAATGATTTAGCTAAACTAGCAAGATCGAATGCTGATAAGCTAAATATTACTATATCAGATAATGACCTTGTAGAAATTGCTAAACGTAGCAAGGGTACTCCTCGTATTTTGAATGGTAGACTACAATGGTATAAAAATTATAAGATCTGTCATCCAGATCAAGAATTATCTGTTGATGAAATCTTCAAAATTCAAGGCATCGATAATATGGGATTAGATGTCTATGATAGAATGTATCTAGATATGCTACAAAAACAACATGGTAATCCTGTTGGACTAAAGAGTATCTCTTCTCTGACAGGCATAGCAATAGAAACTATTGAAAATAGTATCGAACCATATCTTATACGAATGGGATATGCTGTTAGAACTCAAAAGGGTAGGATCATAGGCAAAATTTGATCATAAATCCTCCTTAGTGTGTAATATTTTATGCACAAAAGGAGGTGTTTATGATACGCTTATTGCTTATTTGGATTTTACTCTTTGGTCATTCTTCTCATGGAGGATTAATAGATCCATCTAATAAGGATCATCAGTATATAAAATATGCTAGTGATTTTGTTTATGTTGGAAAAATAATATGTTTAGACAAAGAGACTAACAAAATAAAATATTTTGGATCATGCGTCGGCATAGGAGATAAATATATACTTACTGCTGCTCATGTGTTTATGGATAACAATGATTTGTTCGTTGTGGAAATAAATGATAGAAAAATAGAAGTAGGTAAAATTATTATTCATCCAGAATTTGATCCTAATATTAAAGGACATAATGATATCGCTATAGTCAAACTGCAATCAAATATAGGACTAGATTGGTATCCATCTCTATATAAAAAAACAGACGAAATAAATAAGTTATGTAGTCTGGCGGGTTTTGGGACCACTGGAAATTTTCTTAGTGGACCCATAATTCAAGATGGTAAAAAAAGAGCAGGATCAAATATTATAGATAAAGTCTATAGTGGAACTTTAGTTTGTAGTCCATCTCTTAAAAATGGAACTACTCAATTAGAATATATTATATATCATGGAGATAGTGGTGGAGGATTATTTATAGATAATGAATTAGCTGGTATTCATTCTTTTATTAGTAGAAATGATAAGAAAAAACATGAATACGAAACAGAAACATTTCATACAAGAATTAGTAATCACACAGACTGGATAGAATCTAATATATCGGATTAATATTGATACAACGCTTTTTTCAATAAAAGTTTATTCTCATGAATACCTTTGCTATCGTAATAGGTGCCAAATAATTGTGTAGTATTTTCACTAATATTAGATAGTTTATATGTTGATGTTATGGAACCAGTACAAGAAAAAAAGTATAACACATCATCATTAATAGACCAATGATGCTCATTACTATGTCCATAGTAACAATAATTATTAGAACTTATACATCCATCTTCATATAATTTAATATGTCCATAAGATCTATCTTTTCTATCAGTAACAAGACTACTAAAACTAGGATTTCCAAATAACCATATACTATCTTTAAAAGAAGAATATTTTTCAGGACAGTTACCATAATTAGTAAAAATATATTTCCACGCCCTCTCAAAGAAAAATCCCTCATTAGGATTTTTACCTCTAGATAACATATCTAGTCCTCTTATATAGAAATGTATATCGTGTTTGAGTATCGCTTCTCTAGATACTCTAAATATACCATTTAAACATGCTCCAGTTGATATAATCTTATTTATATTACTATTAGTATTATATAATTCATTAAAATTATTTAGCCATTCTATTTTTCTTTTTCTAACAAATAAATCATAGTCAGTGGGTCTAATACATATAAAGTCATACAAATGAGAATTCAAAAAATCATTTACATGATTAGTACCTCTATTATTTGACGGATTTAATTTGTTAAAATGATCTAATGGACTATACTGGCTAAACAATAATTCTTCTGGTAGATTTTCATAATGATTAACTATATAATATAAATAAGTATGACCCTCTCTTCCAATATTTGGTAACTTATTTTCTCCATCAAATTTATTAAAAACAATTATGTTGTCATATCGATCTTTTAATATATTATACCATGAGTTATCATTTTCTTGATAACGAGATAATATTGCTACTTTAGTCATAGGATAATTTATGTATGATTTTTTAATTGTTGGTTGTGGTATATATGGTTCTGTGTTCGCTCACGAATGCTTAAAAAGAAATAAAAAAGTACTAATTATAGATAAGAGAAATCATATTGGTGGAAATTGTTATACTAAAAATATAAATGATATTAATGTGCATATTTATGGGCCACACATATTTCATACTAATAGTAAAAAAATATGGGAGTATGTCAATCAGTTTGTGGAGTTCAATCACTTTGTTAATAGACCAAAAGTTTATTATAATAACAAATTATTTTCGTTTCCTATTAATTTATTTACACTCTATCAATTGTGGGATGTTAGAAATCCACAACAAGCTAAAAATATTTTGGATTCAAAAAAAATACCAATTAATAATCCATCTAATTTAGAGGAATGGATTTTGTCCCAAGTTGGACAAGAAATATATGAAATATTTATTAAAGGATATACTACCAAACAATGGAAATTAGATCCTAAAGAATTACCATCAGATATTATTAAACGCCTACCAATTAGACTAACTTTTGATGATAACTATTTCAATGACAAGTATCAAGGTATTCCGATTGGTGGGTATACAACTATGTTTGAAAAGATGTTGGATGGTGTCGATATATCTCTGGAGACAGACTATTTTAAAAATAGAGATTACTGGGATCAACAGTCTAAATATGTTGTTTTCACAGGAAAGATAGATGAATTTTATGAATATAAATATGGATTATTAAATTATAGATCTTTAAGATTTGAACATGAAAAATTAGATATAGAAGATTTTCAAGGTAATGCTATAATAAATTATACAGATATATCTATTGACTATACTAGAATAGTCGAGCATAAACATTTTGAATTTGGTAAACAAAAAAATACTATAATTACAAAGGAATATCCTGATATCTGGGATAGTACAAAAATCCCATTCTATCCTATTAATACAGAAGAAAATAATAATATTTTTTTACGTTATGATCAATTAGCAAAGAGTGAATCAAAATATATTTTTGGAGGAAGACTGGCGGAATATAGATACTATGATATGCATCAGGTAATAGGATCTTGTTTATCTCAAATAGATAAAATATTTACATAAACATTTTTGGTTTTAAATAATGAAAATTATCTAATCTTTTAGATCCCTCATAGTGATATCCATATAATGGCCAAGAATGATTGTTAAGATCGAATATAGACGTAACAGATCCCATAAGATCGTATAGTCTTAGTCTGTTATCTTCATCAATACTCCAATACGCTTCTTGAGGACTGGCATACAATGAGGTACTAAGATAATTTGACATAATCAAACCAGAGTTATGTAAAAAAAGATGTCCATAACAATTATCTTTCCATTTTCTATCAGAGATAACATTACCATTTAAATTACTACTAATAATATTTGATTTTCTGGTCCAGTTATAGTCAACACCATAATCTGTACCAAATAAAAAATAATTATCTATAAAATAGTGGTATCGATTATTATTACATCCATAATTTGTAAATATATATTTCCATATTCTTTCGAAAAAATATCCCTCATCAGGATCAATATCATTACTTAGATAATTCAAACATTTTTGATAAAATTCTTTTGGTCTTGATAATATCGCTTTTCTACTAACTCTAAAAACACCATTTAAATTAGCTCCACAACATATAAGTTTATTAACTTGCGGTTCTTCAAAAGACCCAAAAATATATTTACAATGTTTAATCCAATCAATATTTTTATCTCTTACAATAAGATCATAGTCTGTTGGTCTTATGCCTATAAAATTATATAAAAATCCACTTAAAAAATATTTTATATTCCTGTGAAAGTTTTTAGAATTATGTATTGTGTTTTCTTTAAAATGATCGGATGGATCATATTGACTAAATAATATTTCATATGGAAGATTATGATAATTTTGTACTATATATGTTAAATATGTATGACCTTCTCTGCCAACATTTTCTAATAAATTTTCTCCACTATATTTATTATATACTATAATTTCATATTTAAATTGTTTTAATATACTACGCCATAATTCATTATTTTCTTTATAGCGAGATAAAACAGCAACTCTTCTATTATTTCCATTTACCATATAGGTATCCGCTTTGTTCTTCTATGTTGTCACAGTATTCGGATATTTGTTCTTTCCACCATTTTTTGGGTTTAACAGTAGGATGAAGGGAGGATCCAAGTACAATCTTAATACTCTGATGATAATCTATTTGAAAAATAAAACCAGAAGATATTCTTTTCATTTCTCTGAGTGCTTGATGAATACATGATGGAAGTAAGTGTTCTAAAAAATCAAATGCTGTTACTAAATCATATTGTTTATCTTTTATAGTATCTAATCCTACACATATATCTCCATAAAGATCAAAAAAATTTCCAGCAAAATCTACTCCAATACAATCACAATATTCTCCGATAGTTTCTTTACAAAATAAATTTGGTCCACATCCAATATCTATTATATTTTTTACATCTAAAGATTTGATTATATCAATAGCTTTTTTACCATGATTACCGGATAAATATGATTTCCATTTTAATTTATCGTATATATACATATATTTTTTTTGTTCATTATCATAACATCCTATACTTTTGCATATATTTTTTTTAATTTGAGATCTAAAATATGATGCCTCCCAATCGTCGTTATGAAATTTTTTAGCTAATTCTGATGTAAATCCTAGTAATAATATATCATCGTGTGGTTCTTTAATTCTTTTTATGTATTCATATGCTATTATACCACTACTCATATTTTTGCCTTTAGGATATCCTATGGTCTTACGAATACCATCGGATACTGGCTCTAATTTATCTAATTTAGTTGGATCAAAATTAAAACTATCTATTGCTTTTTTTAAGATAATTTGATGATCAGAAACTTTCATATGATCTGGATGACTGTGAAAAATAATCTTTTCAAACTTATCTTCATGTTCTTTAACAATATCTATACCCGCATATGGTATATGATTAGTTTCTGGCTTATTTGGTCTTTGTCGTCCAATATAATATTTTCTAGGATGATTTCGTAATTTTTCGAAAGTTAAGAAAGGCCACATATAATTAAAAAAAATTAATATATCATTTTTAGAATCAAGTTCTAATTTTTTTAGCATATCGCTATTTAATTTTTTATTATTTGCTACTAAAATATATCTCATTTAGCACCACATGTTCTTCTGAATATATCGTTGTCTAATAATTGTACATAATAGATTTCGTATGCTATAGTATCTTCTAATGCTATGAACTGATGATAATGATTTGGTGGAATAATACACGACTCTTTTGAATCTAAAATAGTTTCATCTACTAGATCATAGTCATTCTGCCAATGTTTTAGTAGTAATTTACCTTGTTCAATATAAAACATATTATATTTATGGTGATGACAATGTTGAGAGCATGATGATCCTTTATTTATAACTATCCTGTGTATAGAAACATTGTTGAAATTAAAAATTTCTTCTGTTTCGCCCCAAATTTTACCATTTTTCATACAGGTATCTCTCCTATCACTATAGTAATCGGTGCGTTATGAATACAAATTTGCTTCTATTATTTTGTATCTTTTCGTCTTATTTTACTATATTTTTTATTGGCTTTTTATTAGGTAAAAACAATACCCAGGTTATTTCTAAAGAATTATTTCTTGAAAAGAGTCAAAGAAAAAGTAAAGATTATGAAAAAGTTGTAGAAAAAATGCAAAAAATAACTATTGATGATAGTAAGTTTGTTTCTAATATAGATATATCAGATATGGAAAAAAAATACGATAATATTGCTCCTAGTGTAGAAATTAATGATAATATTGATGCATCAGTTAATAAACTATCCTCACTAATCAAAGGAAAATAAAATGGCTAAAGGTCTTGATGTTGGTACATCATTTATAGTTCTATCAAAAAAAGTTGCTCATGATTCTATAGCATATAAAGATTTTAGAGATGCTTTTTATATTATAGAACCAGCTAATGTTATAGCAAATAAAATGATAGAAAAAGGATTATCTGGTAAAATATTTGTTAAAGATAAAGATGGTTCTTTTATCGTCCTTGGTCAAGATGCTATAGATAAAGCACTAGAAAAGAATGAGAGTGCAAAAAGACCAATGTATAGGGGAATAGTATCTCCAAAAGAAAAAGATTCCAAAAGAGTATTGTCATTTATCCTCAAAGAAGTAGTTGGTAAACCAGATGGCGATAATGAAAAAATAGTTTTTTGTGTACCATCACAACCAATAGACCAAGAGGATGATGATTTTGATGTTAGTTATCACGAAGATGTTATTAAAACAGTTCTAAAAGAATGTGGTTATAATCCTAGATCAATTAATGAAGCACAAGCACTTTGTTATGCAGAATTAGAGGATGATAATTATACTGGTATTGGTTTATCTTGGGGTGCTGGTATGGTTAATGTTTGTATAATGCTTAATGGAGAACCAGTGCTAACATTCTCCACAACTAAATCCGGTGACTGGATTGATCATATGTCCGCTATTGCAGTCAACGAAACAGATGGTGTTGTTCAAACAGAAAAAGAAAATGGAGATTTTACTGTTGGACAAAATAATGATAATTCAATTTTAGCAGCAGTATCTTCGTATTATGAGAGACTAATAGATTATACAACCAAACAACTTACTGTTGCATTAAAAGAAAGTAGAAGTTTACCAAAGTTCAAAACACCACTAACAATAGTCATCGCCGGTGGAACATCTCAAGCAAAGGGGTTCAAAGAAGTATTTGCTAAGAAATTGATAGAGAATGGTTTTCCATTGAGTATTAAGCAAGTAAAACAATCAGATGATCCTTTACATGCTGTATCAAAAGGTTGTTTAATTGCTGCCCTAGTACTTTAAATTACCCCATGCATAATATATCTCCAGATCAAAACGGTCTGTCAAGAAAAAAATTTCTTAACTTGACCTTGACCACTTTTGTTTATCTCATACAATATAAGAAACAGTACCCATAGGAGAAAACATGTCGGATTTTGCACCTGATAATGATAAGAAAAATTTAAGACGTAAAAATTTACAAAATAAACAAAAAGATCGTAGAAATAATGATGAATACTACGAAGCCCATAAATTTTATTCAAAAGAATATAAACAGAAAAAGAATAAAATGAGAGAAGAAGAATTATGGGATGATTGGGAATCAGATAATGCATAAGTCGGCATATAATAATGCTCAATTATTCTACAATAAATATTGTAAATCTGATACCACAAAAAGAGTATTGGACGTTGGGTCATGGGACGGTGGTAACGGATCATTAAAGAATATATTTGTTGGACATAATTATATAGGACTAGATGTTCAAGCCGGACCAAATGTTGACGTTGTTGGAACATCTCATAATATACCTTTTGATAATAGCACATTCGATATAATTGTATCATCATCCTGTTTTGAACATGATGAATTTTTTTGGATAACATTTCTGGAGATGTGTAGGGTTTTAAAAACATCAGGATATATTTATATATGCGCTCCTAGTTCAGGACCATATCATCCTACCAAATGTCCGAGTGATAGTTGGAGATTTTATCCAGATAGTTGGAGATCGTTATCAAGATGGGCTATAAAAAACGAATATAAAATTAATCTTGTAGAGAGTTATATAGATAAAAATCATTATCCACCAGATGATAACTGGCAAGATAGCATAGGAATTTTTCATAAATATGAATAATAGTTTATATAACATGAGACCAAATTATGATGGTCTATTAGATCTAGTAAAATACATAGAGTCATACTACGATATAAATAATTTTAGTATGATAGAGATAGGATCTTATTCTGGTCAATCAACAACATTTTTTGCTAAATATTTTCATAGCGTAATATCTATAGATCCTTTTTTAAATAACTATGATCCAACAGATCCTACTTGTAATTTTGCTCCTTTAGATTATGTTTACGAAAAATTCAAAGAAAACACTAAATCATACAATAATATATTTCACGTCAGAGACACATCTGATTCTGCTATATCCTATATAGACAAGCACTTATCTAATCATCCAACTTTACTTATGATTTATATAGATGGTCTACATACTTATGATCAGGTTACTAAAGATATTCTAAACTATAAACCATTACTAAATAATAGTTATTTTTTATGTGGTCATGATTATGATTATGCTCATCAAGATACTGTTATGAAAGCAGTAAACGAATATAAAAAACCAGACATGATATTTTCTGATTCTAGTTGGCTAATTAAAACATGAAACTACTTAATATAATTACTCCTTGTAGTAGACCAGAAAATCTAAAAACCATAGAAGCTTCTATTAATATCCCTAATAAATATTATAGATGGATTGTTGTTTTTGATAAACCAAATATACCTACGGAATACTATATTCCAAAAACTTGCGAAACATATACATATCAACAAATGGGGAGCGTAGTAGGTCATGCTCAAAGAAATTTTGCTTTGAATATGATTAGTTGTGGTCATATTTACTTCAATGACGATGATACTATCATACATGAAAATTTATGGGATAATATTTCCTCCATACTAGAAAGTTATGATTTTATATCTTTTGACCAAAACAATAAAGATGGATCAAAAAGATTACATGGTTCAAATATAAAAGTGAATCATATTGATAGTCATAATTTTATAGTCAAACACACATTATGCGAAAATATACGTTTTCATATAGACAGATATAATGGAGATGGTTATTTTGCTACTGACTGTTATAAATTAGCTAAAAATCCTATATATATACCTAAAATATTGTCAACATATAATGTTTTACGATGAATTTTTAAAATCAGAAGCGTTTGATACTGTTTTTGAAAATCATACATTAAACAATAATAAAATTATTTGGATATACTGGGATTCAGGATGGAATAATGCTCCTATAGTTTCTCAATTATGTTTAAAGAGTTGGAGCAATCATAATCCGGACTATTTAATAGTTGCATTAGATAATACTACATTAAAAAAATATATTGACTTAACACATCTTAATTTACAATATTTATCGTTTATAGATATAGTATCACTAAGTGATATTATAAGAATTTATTTACTATATAAATATGGAGGGACTTGGGTTGACAGCACAACTCTTTGTTTAAAAAGTATAGATACACTACTACAACAATATAAAGAATATGGTTTTTTTGCATACGATGCACACGCTCACTATGTTAAGATAGACTCTTGGTTTATTCACGCAGAACTTAATAATTTAGTAATTCAAAAATGGATGAAAAAAATTATCGATTATTGGAAATATAGACGAGTTAAAGATCAATACTTTTGGTTGCATAATTTATTTTCTGAATTGTTACAAGAATCTCAAGAAATAAAAATGTTATGGAATAGCATACCTAAAAAAATAGCTCTAGAAAAAAATTGGGATGGTCCTCATGCATTTGTTCCATATCAAGAAAGACTCAATGGAAAATTAAACAGAGAATATAAAAACTATATCGATAGTGGATATAACAATAATTATTGCTTAAAACTTAGTAGGCATTGGAATACAGACTGGTTTTTAAATCAAAACGATACTGTTATTAACTATATTTTTAGAAAAGAAAATCTTATATGAAATACTTAGAAGAACTGAATAATGGTGATAAATTTACTCATAACAGCCGCTGTTTTGTATTAACTTGTGATTATAAAAAATCAAACAATGGAATACAAAAACTATGTATTAATTTGCATGATGGTAATATTTTATGGCTAAGTGCTGATACAATTATAGATCAAATTTTTATATTTTATCAAGACCAGGAAAACCTACTAATAGAAATTAAAAATGAAAAAAATACTTAATTTTATCAAAGCTTTATATTTTCATATAGGTGCTGGAATGCCAAAAGCATCAAAAGAATTAATCCACACCAGATATAAAATATGTATCGATTGTGATAGCTTCCACAAAAACCAATGTTTACAATGTGGGTGTAATGTTAATAATAAGAGTATATTTATGAATAAACTAGCTTGGGCCGATCAAAAATGTCCTTTAAATAAATGGTCATGATTAATTTATTAGAAACTGATGATATAGATGCTTTTTATTTGTGTTATAAAAAATAATAGAGATTAAAATAATATGTCTAAATGGACTATAATTTATTGCAGAAGACATGATGGGTACAGCCCCCACTTAAATGCAATAAAAATATCTAATCCAGAACATCAACTCATAGTAGTAGATACTGCAAATAATTATCCTCCACATAAAGGATGGATGGAATGTGATTTAATTCTTAGATCTAACATTAAAGAAAATTTATCTAAAATACAACATAACAATGTAGCATTATTAGAATGGGATGTATTATTACTAGATAATTTACCAGATATGGATATAAATCATTTATATGCTGATAGTGTTTATTATAGTGGCGGTCCTTGGATACCCGCTGCTAAAAGACATTTTAAAAATACGGAATACGAACAATTTATAGTTTGCGCTTCAAGATTTTGTTTTTATATGATGCCAAAATTAGCTTTAGAAATCTGGACAAATCCAGAAAATGATATATGGTTCGAAAAAAGTATGTCATGTGAAGTAAGACTACCAACAATTTGTAGAAAACATGGCATAGAATCAACCACTTTTAAAAAACCATATCCCATAAGAGGAAGAGATGATATGCCATCTATATGTGGTAAAAATATATATCATCCAATTTTAGAACAGCTATCTGATGAATTTTTAGAAGCACATTTTTTTTCTGATCCGTTTGATAACGTTTTTGATATTAATTATTAACTATGATACAACAGTATACTATATATGGTGAGAGACATAGTGGTACTAATTTTTTGCAAAACTTTATTGATCAAAGCTTTAGGTTATCATTTACATCTCAATACGGACACAAACATTTTTTTACTCCTTTTCATTTAGAGTCATCTAATAATCTAGATAATACTGGTTTTTTTTGTATAGTTAGAAATCCTTATGACTGGCTCGTTGCCATGTATAAAAGACCTCATCATTGTGCTTTTAGTTACAACTCATTTATAGGGTTTGTTACTCAACAATGGTGGTCTCGCGAAGAATTTCTAGGCCCAGAAATATATGAGGATAGAAATTGGAATTCTGGAGAAAGATATAAAAATATTTTTGAACTAAGAACTAATAAACTAAAATATATAAATGAATTAACAATGTATAACAAATATATTATACAGTTTGAAAATTTTTTAAATCTCAAAACAACATTTTACATTAAACAAAATATAGCTGCACATTTTAGAATACCATCTTATGAACATAAAATTATTTTTAAACCACAAAAAAATCATTTTCTATCAATAAATAAGGATGCCTTTTCTTATATCAATGATAATATTGATTGGACAATAGAACAAAATTTTGGTTACTATCCATTCAATACATTTGATGAATTTTATGAAGCATACACCCATTGACCTATTGATTGGATGTGCTACAATAGTCATAGGAGCAAACTATGGCTATACCAGTATATAAAAAATACCACTATTCTAAACCTAATAATATCGCTTATATAAAGGGAGATATTATTGATGTTATAGTAGCTAAGATTAATACAAAATCTGGATCTTCGCAAAATTTATTGATACCAGAATGTTTTAGTCTAGAACCTAAAGACGATACAAGATTATCTTCTAGAATACAACAAATATTTCCACAGATAAAAATAAATCTAGATATGTATAGATCATCTGGTTCAAAAAACTATGGAACAGTACAATTTTTAGAAGTATTTAATATTCACAATAAAAATTTTGGTAAAGTTATTTTTGCTAACATGATATGCAAAAAAAATCATAAATATTCTAGGTCATTAGACTATATTGCATTAGCTAAAACAATGGAAACAATATCATCATATATTGTGTCTCATAATAAAAATAATGAGGAAACTGTCGATATAGTAGGATCAAAGTTTGGTGTTGGTAAATCTGGTGGAGAATGGTCTTTTATCGAAAAAATGATAGAGGATGCTTGGAGTGATCTTAGCGTACAGATATATTATGGACAAAGTTAATACTAATATAGCACAAGTTATTAGACATCTTAATTGGCTCAGATTACGATATCATCATATTTATAAAGATGGTATATCTGCAAATCTGATGACAAAAATAATATTGTACCTACAGAATAAATCGAATGAATCATCAATTATAGATAAAATTTGTCATAAGCTTTATTATGGGTTTGAAATTAAAAAAGACACATCTTCTTTATTTGATATTGGATATACCGATGAAGAAAGAGATGCCATAAGGAAACATGTATTATCTGTCATCAAAGAGTATAATACATTAGCATGATGTTGTGTTCATATTTTGATAAGGTATATTGTATATCTATTGATGGAGAAAAAACTAGACAGCAACACATACGCAACTTATTTGATGCATCAGAACTAAAGAATTGTTTACAGATATTTAATGCTGTTAATGGGAAAAAAATAGATATTAGAATTATTAGTAATCAGATCATAACACAATCCGCTAGAAATGATATAGAAAGTCTTAAACAACAACACTATGGAATATCGTTAACATACGGTTCTTTAGGATGCGCATTATCACACTATCTAATATATAAAGAGTGTGCAAAGTCCACTAAGCCATTTTTAATCTTTGAAGATGATATATCTATAGATAAAACACAATTTGATACACAATTAGACGATATAATTAAAAACACAATAAAACTTAGATTAGTATATGACATATTATATCTTGGTTTACATAAACTACAATGTTTAAAAAAACACCATGTATTGTCGGAATTTTTATGCAAGCCATCGGGTTGTATGTATGGTACTTTTGGTATGATAGTCACGCCATATGGAGCAAAAAAAATATTAGATATTGTATTTCCACTAACATATCAGATAGATGGATCCATAGCTAGAAATAGTTCAAAACTAAATATTTTAGCTACTATTGACGATATTGTTGATCATAGTCACAATTTTGGTTCACTAACACAGAGGGAAGCAAGTTGCATAAACTTGAATAAATAACATGGATTCTATTAATTTTACGTTAATTTTTTTAGTAGTTGTAGTATACCAATTATATAAGAGCTTAGCATGACAAAAAATAGATTATTAAATCAAAGAGTATATTTAGCTGGACCTATGGATAGATGTCCTAATAATGGACAAACATGGAGAGCACAACTAACACCTATTTTACAGGATCTAGGAGTTAATGTTTTGAATCCTATCTCAAAACCTATAAATATAGCTAAAGAAGATGAAGATACTAGAAAGTATAAACAAAAACTTAAAGATCTAAGAAATTATGATGCTCTAACTGGCGTAATGAAAGAAATCAGAAATGTGGATTTAAGAATGGTAGATATAAGTGACTTTCTAATAGTCAATCTAGATTTAGACATTTATCCTTGTGGTACAATGGAAGAAATTTTTCTAGCAAACAGACAAAAAAAACCTATTATTATAAGGATACATCAGGGTAAACATCATACTCCAGATTGGTTATTTGGTACTATTCCTCATCAAATGATTTTTTCCGAATGGTATGAGGTTATTGATTATCTAAAACACATAGATTCTAGCGATAGTTTTGACTCCTACAATAGATGGTATTTTTTCCAAATATGATTCCAGATAAATATATAAAATTTCCGTTTGATTTATGTTTGAATAATTTTGACTTCAACAAAGATGTCAAAAACAGCATAGAGTTACCTATAGCCTTATGTACCGTACAAAATGATACCATAAGTATAGATCCGTTTAATGTGACCTATACAATCGAATGCAAAAATAGTGTATTCACAGAACAAAATAATTTGATTATTATTTGTACCAAAGACCTTGGTAATTTATTGGATTTTACTTTACATAAATTAATCAGCAACAATATTACTGAATTAGCAGATATATTAATTGTTGATGATAGATCTATCGACAATAGTATATACAATATATGTACCAAACATAATATTTCTTATCTAAGAATAGACAATAATAAAAACATTTTCAACTATTCGAATTTAAATAATTTTGCTGTCATATATGCTATAAAACATAATAAACACAATGTTATTTTTTGGAATAATGATTTGTGGCCATCTAATGATAAAACTTTTAGTAATTTATTAGATAAACATAATATATACCAATCAAATTTATCAGGAACCAGATTGGTTTATCCCGATAAGGACGAATATGATCAAGCGTGTGGTAAATATGATCATGTAATGGGTTCAAAAATACAGGAATATTTTGGAACAATTCAACACGGAGGAATAGTATTTTTACCACAATTATCAATGATTGAACCAAATTCTAAATGTTGGAAACCATATCATAATTATCGTTATGATAGTAAAGATACTACTTTCGCTACTTATGATAGTCCTATTTATGGAGTAACTGGAGCGTTACATATAACAAGCGTAAATGATTTTATCGATGTCGGTGGATTAAATCCTAGTATGAGTCATACCATGCAAGATATCGATTTGTGTTTAAGATATATTGATGCAAACAAAAAAATTATGTATTTGGGTAGTGAATACATGTTTCATGCTGAAACCATAACGGGGTCGTATCATAAAACAATATCTAATATATATAATTTATCTGATAATATCTTATATGAATATTTGTGGATGAGAAAAAATAAAAAATTACTGGGTTTAAGTTTTATTCCAGATGAGAATTAATCAGTACGATACTAATAAATTACCATTGGCTAAAATCCTATGCGATAACCTTGGAATTGATTATGAGGTTATACCATATATACATAAATCTAATCAGACAAATTTACTTGATCATTTTTTCAATTCGTCATTTGAGTATAGTTACAAGCAATTTGTAAAAAATATACTAAAACCATTAATAACTAATCGTAGAATTTATTACAACACAATACCTAAAATTTACTTGAATTTACCAAATAATACAGTAAATAATATCTATTCTACAGATTACATACATGAGGATCAATTATCTGTTGTCTTACCAATAACTAGAATGTATGACACTAACACTTTTTGGATCAATGACGAAATCCCAAAACCCTATAATATAGATTATGGAGAATTTGTGATTATTGATCAAACATACAAAGACTTGATATTCCCGCTCAATAAGACAAAAATCACATCTGTATACATATCCTTCAATATTAGTACAAATCAGTGCGTAGGAAAGGACCACAGCATTATTTGACATGCAAAAAATAATTAATGAAACTAAACTAGATTTTGATGATGTTTTAATTAGACCTAAAAGATCTATATTACAAAGTAGATCAGAAGTTGAACTACTAAGAACTTTTAAGTTTGTACATAGTCCTAGACAGCTAAGTTGTGTTCCTATTATGATAGCCAATATGGATACTGTTGGTACTATTCAAATGGGAAAATCATTATCAGATCACGCAGCAATAACTTGCTTACATAAGCATTATGAAGATGATACATTAATTAATCTATATGTTGATGAAAAAATCAATAAAAACTTAGTATGGTATTCTACTGGTACATCTAATAAAGATATACATAAATTAGAAAAAGTATTCTCTAATATTAAAATCAATAATATTGATTTACCAAATATCTGTTTAGATGTAGCAAACGGATATACTGAACAATTTGTTAAGACTGCTAGTCATATTCGTAAGTTATTTCCTGAAATTATCATTATGGCCGGAAATGTAGTTACTCCAGAAATGGTAGAAGAATTAATTATTCATGGCAAGGTAGATGTCGTTAAGGTTGGTATAGGATCGGGCAGTGTTTGTACCACTCGTTTAAAAACGGGTGTTGGATATCCTCAGTTGAGTGCTGTGATGGAGTGTTCTGATGCTGCTCATGGTCTTGGTGGACATATATGTTCGGATGGTGGATGTAAAACTGTCGGAGATATATGTAAAGCTTTTGGTGGAAATAGCGATTTTGTTATGTTGGGTAGTATGTTTGCTGGTACAGATGAATGTGATGGAGAATGGCAATATGAATATCAGACATCATTAGGAAATTGGCAACCATTAGATCCTAACAATAATAATCCAAAAAGAAAAGTTTATCTCAAATATTATGGTATGAGTAGTATAGATGCTATGAATAAACATCATGAAGGGGTAGCTAATTATAGAACAGCAGAAGGTAAATCGGTTATAGTTCCATATAAAGGAAAAGCTACCGATACTATCTTAGATATATATGGTGGTATGCGTAGTGCTTGTACATATATTGGAGCAGCTAAAATAAAAGATTTCGGTAAAAAAACCACATTTATTCAGGTCAACAACACACATAATAGGGTCTATGAAAAATGAACAAAACTATTAATTTGCACTGTCCTGTAACTAATAGTACAGGATATGGTATATCGTCTCATAATATATTTAGGGGATTACAACAAAATGGATATAATATTCATTTGTTCCCTATAGGACAGGCTAATGTAGAGTCAGAGGAAGATAAAGTTGATATATTAAATATACTACGAGAAACTAATACTAAATGGAATAAAAATAATCCATGTTTAAAAATATGGCATCAATATGATTTATCTCATAGAATAGGTAGTGGCAGATATGGATCGTTGATATTTTTTGAATTGAATAGGTTGAATGATATAGAAAAAAATATGATTAATAATTTGGATGTTGTGTTTGTTGCTAGTAAATGGGGAAAACAGGTTTTATTAGATAACGATATCACCACAGAAATTGTTGTTAGTCCACTAGCAGTTGATACTAATATTTTCCAGAAAGTTTTAACAACAAATAAAGATAATGATAAATATGTTTTTATTAATATTGGAAAGTGGGAGTTAAGAAAAGGTCATGATTTTTTAATAGAAGCTTTTAATAGTGCATTCACCGAACAAGATAATGTTGAATTATGGATGTTAAATCATAATTTTTTCCTAACAGAAAACGAGCAAAAAATTTGGCAAAATTTATACCTCAAAAGTAAACTGGGATCCAAAATTAAAATTTTTCCCAGGCAAAAAACTCACCAAGATTTAGCCCAAATTATTAATTTAGCTGATTGTGGCATATTCCCGGCTAGAGCAGAAGGATGGAATAATGAAATTCTAGAAGTAATGGCTATGGATAAGCCTATTATAACTACTAATTATTCTGCTCATACAGAATATTGCACAAATAAAAATAGCTATTTAATAAATATCGATAGTTTATGTGATGCTAAAGACGATAAGTTTTTTAATGGATTCGGACAATGGGCATTATTGGGAGATCATCAATTAGAACAAACAGTCGAATATATGAGATTGGTGTATTCTCAGAATATTAGAAATAATTCTGAAGGATTAACAACAGCTAAATCATATTCATGGAAAAATACTGCTAAAATTATAGGAGATTCCTTATATGCCAATTCCTAGTCGCAAACAAAATGAGCAAAAAGATAAATTTGTCTCAAGATGTATGAGTAATGAGACCATGAAAAAGGAGTATCCAGACACTAAACAAAGAGTTGCTATTTGTATAGGTCAAACCAAAACTAAAGGAGATCATGACCTATTGGAAGAAGTACAATATAATTTATTGGCTAGTAACTGCTCATGGGACGATGACTGGGATGAATTTGTTGTTGAAGTAGATCTAGCTTCTGATATTAGTATATATTCAGAAGATGGTTTGGTCATAGCAGCAGAAAAGGGTGGTCGCAAAGTTACACTCAACAAACCATTTAGAACTCCTGATGGTCCGAAAAAATTTAGTGTTTATGTGAAAAATGATAAAGGTAATGTTGTGAAAGTTAACTTTGGTGATCCTAATATGAAAATTAAGAAAAATATTCCTGAACGTCGTAAAAGTTTTAGAGCAAGACACAATTGTGATAATCCAGGACCTAAATGGAAAGCACGATACTGGGCATGTAAATCATGGTAGTAAAAACAAAATTAACTGAACATCATTTATTAGAATTATATCATTATAGTCATAAATTTTTGTTAGATAATTATGAACACACACTAATTGATGAGTCTAAAATTATAGATTCTCATATTAGATATGGATCTATAAAAATTCCAGATATAATTGCTTTAAACAATATAATAGACATACAGAATATAAACTCTTATTTAGAAATAGGGTCTTATATAGGATTAAGCTTTCATGTGTTTATGCATATGTTTCAGCCAGAAGTAGGATATTCTATTGATCCAAATATAACTCATAGAATTTTTAATTATCCAAGGATTATGTTTAACAAACTCAATAAAAAATTTATAGATAATAATAAAGTAAAAATTTTAGATGGTTTTTTTAGAGGACACATTCAACCAACACCAATAAAAATATATAAATCCGAAGATTTTGACAGAAAATTTGATTGTATTTTTATAGACGGTCTTCATGACTACTATTCTGTGCAACAAGATTTTTTGGAAGCAGCAAAACTATTAAATAAAAATGGTATAATACTCTTGCATGACATCTATTCTTGGGATGGTGTTAGAAAATTATGTAGAGATTTAGATTTTCATTATGACTGGTCAATCATAAAAACACCAAAAGAACAAAGTATAGATGGATTTGCTATAGTTAGGTCTAATAAAAATATCCTTTAATTATAGGAAATTTAGAATGAAAAATAAGATTGAATTTCTTTTAAATAAATATGAGGTTATAATATGAATCGTTTTTATCAAATTCTTAATTCTATAAGTAATAGCATCTCCTCTAAATCTAAAGCAGAAAATGGAGACTTTACAAAAGTCGAGGATATAGAAAAAGAAAGTCCAGAAATGGAACTAATGGAATATAAATATGATTTCTATGAAATGAGTCTAGGCTCTATAAAATCGATTGCATTACATGCACAAGCTATCATCGATACTATTGAAAATCCTTCTGTTAAGGAAGGATTGACAGAAAGTTGGCTACAGGGTAAAATTGCTATTACGGAAGATTATATGTTAACAATTCACAATTTCCTCATGTTCGGTGAAACAGAAACCGATACTGAAGCAGCGGAAGCAGCAAAGAACCTACCTGGATTATGGGAAAATATACGAAGAAAAAAGGAAAGAGAGGGCAAAAAATATAAACCAGCTAAACCAGGAGATCCTGATAGACCAGATCCAAAACAATGGAAGAAATTAACAAAGTAATCTAAATTTTACTTAGGACTTTTTGAAAGGATATAATGAATAACACAGAATATGATGATTTGTCTGTATATCTAAATTTAGCTAAGAAAATTATTAGTAAATTTGGTAAGTCTGCGGCTAAAAACATGTTAAAAAATGATGATGCAATAGCAGATGTTGCTCATGCTATTATGGTTGCTGACTGGAAGTATGACAATGATAGAGTTGGTAAAACCACAGGTAAGAAAAAAACCAGATATTCTTATAGAAATCAGTGTGCTATTTGGTCTATTCAGACATATTTGACTAAAAGAGGAAAAAATAAAAATATGTTATCAATAGATAACTATATTAATGAAGATGATAATACATATGATAGTCTTATAGTTGACGAATCTGAATATCAACCGATAGATAATATTATTTATGATGAAAATCTAGAATTAACCAATGATTTGGTAGATATGATTTTTAGTTCTAATATTTTAAATGATCGTCAAAAAACCCAATTAAGAATGTATTATCTAGATGGTTTAACATTACAAGAAATTGGAGAACATTTTAATATAACAAGAGAAGCTGTTAGACAAACTATAAAAAATAGTATCAAAAAAATACGAGAAGTTTTAGTATGATATCCAATGTGTATGTGGTGTTTATTGGACTAACTAATGATAACAATAACTCGTATTGTTTATCTTTATCTCCTAAACAATTGGATCTTCCAGTAATAACCATACAACACATAGATCATCTTCATAATGAAATTAGATACTATATTAAACAATCCTTCGATCAATCATCTTTTAAGTTTACAGAAGAATGTGATTTTAATATAATATCTCTTCAAAATGAATTAACGATAGAATATCTTAAAACTAAAATTGAAAATTATGATAATCAATCTAATTTAGTTATTTTGTGCGGCGGTATTTTACTGAAAAATAAAACTAAAAATACCCATCATTGGCATAAATTGATATATGATGCTGATCATAGTGGTTTTACAAATAATACCAATCTTAATCTTTTAATAGACCATGTTATTAATAAAACAATTATATAACCTATTTAATATATTCAAAAGAAATAAAGAAAATGAAAAACCTAAAAAAGATCCATCTAATTTTTGTGTAATAGAATTAGCTTTGAATAGTAATTTTGATGTAGATATATTTATAGAATTTGATAATTTAGAAATAACTTCTGAGCAAAAGTATAATTTATATACATCCAAAATTGCAGAATTTCTCAATGTAGTCAACTCACAGTATGTAACATATACATTAGCCAAACTAATTATGGAAGATATTGGTGGTATAGAACAATATAAACAGTTCACTAACGATGTTATTCGTAAATGGACAATCTTGGAAAAAGAAAAAGAAAAAGAAAAAGAACAAATAGCAATTAACGATCCTATTATTAAACCAACAGAAGTTTTTTCCAAATACTATAATACCAATAAGTGATTATCATTATGGAAGAACCTATAATTATATGGCAAAAGTGGCAAGATGAATTGGTCGATGAATTAGATAATGTGGAATCAGAATTTGAAGACGCAGAAGAATCCGATGATGAACATCATCACGAAAAAATATCAAAACAACTTGTTATGATTACCCCCATGGGAATATTACCATATAATTCGGCTAATATATGTATGAAAAATTTTAATTTATGGCTAGGACATACTAATTTTTCTTTATCTTCTACTATAGCCAGTTTATTGGAATCGGTAGACGGTGTAGAAACTTTAGATATTTTCACTAGATATAGATTTAGAATAGGTGTTGGAAAAGCTTTCACTGACTCTGTAGTTATGAGAGATATTAACACCAGACTATACGACTACATATATGAACACAATACCTAATAACGATAATTACATACAAGTATTACACGATCTAAATATAGATATTCAAAATAGAGAAATATATCTTCATTCCTCTGATGCAGAAGAAGAATCTGGTGTGGATTTTAAAGTTGCCACAAAACTAGAAAAAAATATTAGATACCTCAATTTAATATCTAAAGATCCCATACTTATTCACATGCATTTGCCGGGCGGTGTTTGGGAAGATTGTCTAGGAATGTTTGATACTATAAAATATAGCGAAAGCGAAATTACTATTTTGGCCTATGCTAAGGTGGAATCAGCAAGTAGTGTTTTATTACAGGCTGCTCATAAAAGAATTCTTATGCCTAATACTCATGTTCTAATTCACTATGGATCTCTTAGTATAGATAATGAACATAAAGCAGCGATGAGTAGTTTAGAGTGGAGCGCAAAAGAAACAGATAAAATGATTGATATTTTTACGGAAAAATGTTTACATAGTCCATTAGCAGAAGAAAAAAAATGGAAAAAAATGATGATTAAAAAACACATACTATCACAGCTAGCGAATAAAAGTGATTGGATATTAAATGCTGACGAGGCTATACAATATGGATTTGCTGATGGTATACTAGGATCTAGTGAATATCCAAATATTGATAGTATCAAAAAACATAAACGAAAAAAAAATGCTACTAGAATTCGCAATACATAGTTTAGAATACAAAGATATTGATATTAAAAATACTTTAGTACAAATCAAAGACTATAACCTAGACTATATATCTATATTTTCTTATTATCTTAGATTAGCAAAAAGAGTTTTATGTGATTCTGATACCAAAATATCTTGCCCAATAGATTTCCCATTAGGAGTATCAGACACAGATACAAGAAAAAAAGAAATAGAATATGCCATAAAATGTGGTGCGTCAAAAGTGGATGTAATGATTCCTTCTTTATTGCTTAGTAATAGAAAATATGATAAATTTCGTGAAGATGTCAAAACTAATCAAGAATTGTGTTTATCAAATAATGTAGAAATTAATTATGTTCTAGAATATCGCTTATTTGATTATGTGGTATTAACTAAAATAGCTGACATATTATATCATAATGATATTAAAAAAATCTATCCTTCTAGTGGATATATGCTAGATAATATTAATGATAATATTATAGCCTGTATGTATCTAAACCAAAAAACAAATATAAAATGTATAACGACAGCTGATGTTTGGCTAAAAAATCATATTGTAGAACTAATCAATAACAAAGTATACGGAATTAGATTTAAAAATATCAACGCTCTCAAATTATTCTATGAAACAGACAAAGTTATCTGATAAAATATTTATAAGTATAGCTTCATATAGGGATCCTGAACTTATTCCTACAATTGTAGACTGTATCGAAAAAAGCGACAAGAAATCTAGATTACATTTTGGAATATGTCTTCAAGACTCTAAGGAAATACTATATAAAATCAAACATATTAAGAAAACATATAATGTTAATTTTTCTATAGATTTTCATAATTGGAGAGATAGTAATGGAACATGCTGGGCAAGATATAACGTTCAACAAAAACTATATAATGGTGAAAAATATTATTTGCAACTAGATTCTCATCATAGATTTATTCCTCAGTGGGATTCTGTTCTAATAGATTTGTTGCAAAATAAACAAAATGATGGTAGTCATAAACCTATTATAGGTGGATATTGTCCGTCGTATAGATTAGATGGTACTTGTGATGATGGGGTGATACAGATCAATTCTTATGATACATTTACTGAAGATGGAGATATTGTCTTTAGACCAATTACTATAAGACAAGCATCGTCTCTTATAAGTTCCGGGTTGATCACAGTACCAGCAAGATTTTTATCAGGTCATTTTATTTTTACATTGGGTGAGTTTTGTAAAGAATGTTTATATGACCCAAATCTTTATTTTAGGGGAGAAGAGATATCTTTAAGTGCTAGAGCATATACTCATGGATACGATTTTTATCACCCATTATTTCCTATAATATGGCATTTTTATCTTAGACCCAATGAACATAAACATTGGGATAATCACCAAAATGGTAATGGTTTTATGATTAGTGCAGAAAAAAGGGGTGTAAGGGCCAAAGAAAGAATTAGAAAATTATTAGGTATAGAACCAAATGATATTAATTTTGGTATTTATGATTTAGGAAAAACTAGATCACTACATGAATATGAGAAATACTGCGGTGTTTCTTTTAAAGATAAAGATATTCATAAGTATGCTTTTAATCCAAGAAATGATGCGCCATTTGCATATATAATGTCTGACGAGGAATGGTCAAACAATATGCTATTAAAGAAAAAGATTATGGTCAAATTTGACAAATTTTTCTTAACATACATTAATCCAGATATAGAATTTATTACCCTGTGTATAGAAGATAATGCAAATAAGTTATTATTTAGAAAAGACCTAAAGGATTATGATATTGTATCTATCATAAAAAATAATTTGATATGGCAACAAAATATTGGAATAGAAAAATTACCTCACCATGCAGTAATAATACCTTATTATAAGAGTAGTGGATATGGCAAAAGAACCACAATAGATAGTATAGACTATTATGATAGCAACTAATAAATCTTTATTCTTGTTAAGAAATCATGGACAGTATCCTAATCTTTGTATCAAAACACTATATACTGTGTTTTCACAGCATAATATCGACCCGTACTGTGCATTAATAACAGATATATCACAGAATACTATTCATAATAATACATATCAAAAATTAATTCATTTAATTAAAGATCATTTTATAGATTATATTAATCATAAAAAACTATTAATTATTGAAAATATCAATCATTTTGATATAACCAATGTTATAAAAAACTATGGTTTACTAGGATATAATTTTTATTTTCCGATAGAATGTCAAAATATCTATCTTCACAACTATAGTAAAAATATTATTGATTTTTTACAATCCAATCATTATGATGCTACAAATGTTAAATCTATTTATGGAATAGATATTAATAATAATTTTATATCTCACCCCCCACATGAAAATATTGTTTATACAAAGCAGGCTATTATTAATTCTATTAGATCTACTACAAACAACTATACTAGTCAAGAATATATGCCATATGTATATACAACTAGTAATAAGTACAATATTATTGATCAAAACTTTAACTTGGTATGGATAGAAGAACAATCAAACAACCCATTACAAAATTCATATATTTTCGTATATAAAAAAAATAATAAGGTTTTCAATATTACAAATAATATTCATGGGTTAGTCGAAGATATTACAGAAACGAAAATGGTATTAAACT
>Ga0129333_10000380_pt1 | contig 35025 bp, 31 predicted proteins | sample CPB6_08_DNA_FD_94474 | JGI IMG/M metagenome (GOLD analysis project Ga0129333, IMG submission 94474) | Freshwater to marine salinity gradient microbial communities from Chesapeake Bay, USA - CPBay_Sum_0.6_0.8_DNA | ecosystem: Environmental > Aquatic > Marine > Coastal | place: USA: Chesapeake... | reverse complement strand
CATTTAAATCTGGTAATCTAGAACAATGGTTTTACAGAGAAAAAATATTTCTTTTAAACTCTTCACTCTCAGTTGTAAAAGGAAAACCTGGAAGTATGATGGATATTTGGGAGGATTTCACTAATGAGGCTATAAAGTTCATAAGTGAACAAAACTCAAAGTGTGTCTTCTTGCTCCTTGGCAATTTTGCAAAAGCAAAAGAGTATTTTATTACAAATAAAGAGAGAATAATAAAAGGTGTTCATCCATCACCAATGGCGGCTCATCATGGATTCTTTAATTCTGGAATATTTAAAAAGATAGAAGAAAAATTAAATCAAGAAATTGATTGGTCTATTTAAATACTTAAAAACTTGCCAATAAATTATTATTATGCTTACTTGCAATTTAATGGGTGGATTAGGAAATCAGATTTTCCAAATATTTGCTACTATATCTTATGCTATAAAAACTCGCAACCAGTTTAAATTTACTAATGCAATAACTCTTGGAGGCGGAAGTACAACTATTAGAAATACATATTGGGATTCTTTTTTCTCTCGATTAAAACATTTTACAACTGATGAATTTCCACAATTACATGTAATAAGAGAAAAAAATTTCACATTCAATGAATTACCTTTATACGAAATGATAAATAATGATGTTCTTATTCACGGATATTTTCAAAGTTACAAATATTTTGAAATAAACTATGAAACTATTTGTAGAATGATTGGTCTTGAACAAATGAAAGATAATTTACTTAAAAAAATGAACTACAATGCAGAATTCTTAAATAATGTTATTAGTATGCATTTTCGTATAGGAGATTATAAAAAAATTCAACACGTTCATCCAATTATGACTGAAGAATATTATGAAAGAAGTATAAGTTGTATCCTGTCTAAATACCAAAATTCAAATACTAAATTAACAGTTATGTATTTTTGTGAAGATGTGGATATAAGTGACGTAAATCTAGTTATTTCATATCTTTCAGATAAATTTCCTGATTTAGAATTTGTCCGTGGAGAGAATAAATTAGAAGATTGGGAGCAAATGTTGTTAATGAGTTGTTGTCATCATAATATTATAGCAAATAGTTCATTTAGTTGGTGGAGTGCTTATTTTAATAGTTGGGAAGACAAAATTGTATGTTATCCATCGGTATGGTTTGGGTCATCCGTAGAACATAATACAAAAGACTTATGTCCTCCGCAGTGGACAAAAATACTAGCTTAAGAAATATTCAATTTTATTTTTTTTACATTATTTACTTCTTTCATATAGGTATTAATATTTTCTTCACGTCTAAGCCCATGAGATGCTAATAATGGAGTGACTTTGTCATTATTCCCTTTTGAATTAAATGCAGATGACCTATGTATTCTATGCTTAACTAATATTTCTGGACAATTAAAGAAACGCTTTTTTTGTTTCCATAATCTTAACCATAAGTCGTAATCTTCGATACCATTTTCATTCCAATAACACAATTCTTTTTTAATAATAGAACTAGAGTTAATAATTGGATTTACCTCTGTAAAATTAAAATTAGAAAAATCATTAATAGGTATCTTTGGAATTATATTTTCTATATCTCCAAACCATACACAATTGCTTCCTATTACATCATAATTAGAGAGAAATCTAGATTGCACTTCAAGTTTTTTATAATGCCAAATATCATCAACATCTAATAATGCAATAAAATTAAAATTACAATATTTTATCATTTCATTTAAGGTATTTGATTTGCCTTTTATATTGTAAAAATCAAATACTCTAATTCGTTTATCAATTGATTCATATAATTTTGCTTTTTGATATACTTCTGAATTTTGATTATGACCATTTACACCGATTAAAAGTTCCCATTCACCATAAGTTTGCATTAAAACAGATGGCACTGAATCATTGATAAATTCTATACCATTATAAATAGGAATTAATATACTTATCATTATATAAATATATTAATTTAATATTCTCTGAAACATAAACCAATTGTCATATGGGTATTGAAATTCTCTAAATAGAGAGAATATCTCTAAATTACTAAAAACACAATCAGCAATTATAATTTGGTCATCCTTTACCAAATAATTATTCTTAAAATATAATTCTAATTTGTTGTCAAATGTTTTAAACCACCAATTAATCATATCTTTATGTAAAATAAAAAAACCACCTGCAATCGAATTTTGAAAAGGAGGTATAGGGTTTGTTGGTAGACCATTTACATTTTTATTTTTAACAATCCTTACTAAATCATTCATATAAATGTCATTATTGTTAATGCAAGCATAAACTATTTTTTTTTTATCCAGAGCATTAATTTTTTCAGAATTAGGCCAATTTGTAAGTTCAGAAGTATTAGTATCATTATATTCACCTGTTCTATTTCTAAAATAGCCTATATCACACCAACCGTAAAAATTAGTATCAAAATATTTTCTCTCTATAGTTTCTTTAACAAAACTAGTTTTTTCAGCCCATAACATATTTAGTTCCCAACAAGACTTATCATTTAATAAAGAATTTTTTTCATGATTTTGAACCCAATAGTCTTTATATTTATAATTATAAAATTGATTAAATGGTTTTATAATAATCTTAATATTTGGATTATTATTTGTATTTATATATTTTAAAGCATTTTCGTCTGTATAAATAACAAGATTAAAATTATTTACAATAGAAATAAAGTTTTTCATCCATTCTATATATTTTGATGGATCAAACTTAGATTCCATAATGTAAAAACAACTAGAAAAAGTAATTGACATTATAATTAATAATTATTTATATTTATATTTAAATTAAAATTAAATTTTATTTACTAATTCGATAAATTTTTTATTACAAATATCAATTGATAGATTTTCTAATATATAATCTCTTGGTTTATAATTATTTAAATTATTAATAAATTTTTTAAATGTATCATACAACTCATCTTTATTTATAAAGCTCTCTCCACATCTTTCATCCCAATAAGGTATAGTTGTAGCTGGAATATTATCGTAACTACTTCCGTATTCTTGTTTCATTGAAACAACATTCCAAACAAATAACGGAACATTGCAAGATAATGCCTCTTCTAAAGCAAAACCTTGGCTTTCGTGAGCATCTAACCAAATACCAAATTTTGAATTATGTAAATAATTAATATAATCATTTTCATCATATCTTTCAACATAATTAAATATTCTAGCTTTAATACCAAAATTATGTAAAAAATTATTTACAACAGCTAATTCTTCGGGTTGTCGTCTCTTAAAATACACAAAAACATTATTTCTTTCATCTATAGGTTTTATTTCATTAAATTTTATCGTATCAACGCCAAAAGGTAAAGGCTCAAATCTTATATTTTTACATATAGGATTATTTAACCATACATTTTTTGCCCATTCACTTGGTTGTATATAAATAACATTTTTATTACCACTTATTAAATCCATTTGATTTTTATCAGGAAAAACGCTAAAATGAGGACCAAAAATAAATTTAGTTGAAGGATATCTAGATACATCAATTGGTGAAGCAGGACTATAAATTACATCAAAATTATTTAAATTAATACTATCTAAATTGGTATTATGAATAGTTGTTAATTCAATATTATACATAGTTAATGCATTGAAATTTTTTGAGTGAAATCCATTAGCAATTAATAAAATTCTCATATAATTTTATTAATAAATAATTTTTAAATAGATTAACGTATTGTAGATTCCATTAATTTAATATTACTACCTTGAATAAAAAACTCGTCGACAGACCAATAATGTTTAAAATCTAAATTTTTCTCAAAAAAATTACACATATAATAATCAAATGGTGAGCTATAGTCTTCAAAATTTCTCATAAAATTTAAAAATTTAATTATTGCAGAATATTTCCATAAAAAACTATCAGTGCATCTAGTATTAAATTTTCTTATAACTCTAAATTCATCATCTTTATTTGTTATATCTTCAATAAAACCTTCAGTATTGATATTTTTATTAATATATTCTAATAAATTCCTATTATAATTGTTTGAATTTCTGTAACCTGTTGGAAATTGATTATTCAATACCTTATTCATTATTTGAGAATCATACATACCTAAATGTATTAAATCAAAATTTTTATCTTTTATAAAATTTATAAATTTATTTAGATTTGAAATATCTTTTCCTTCCATAACATCACTTTCAAATATCAAAAATAATCCATCTTTATAATTTTTTTCAATATCTTCTAAAACTGCTCTATAATTTAAAAACAATGATAATTCACCTGGTAACATGTCAAAATGTCTTAAATGTCTTACTACTTGATTTGATGTAAATTTATTATATGTATTTTTGTCAATTGTATATTTATATGTTGGACATATATATTTTACTTTGTCACTTGAAATATTATTTTTAAAAAATAAACTTTTTAACATGTCGTGTCTTTTAGATTCAAAGATAGTATTATTTATGCAATAAATTTTATCTATATTATTCCAACAACTATTAGTTATTAAACATCTAATATCTTGAGCAATTGAATCGATATTTCTAGAAAGAGTATTATTATTAAAATTAGGTTGATTAACAATGCTTAACCATTTAGCGTGATCATTTAATAAATACATTATTTTATTAATTGCAATATTAATATTTTCAAGTGAATCAAGACAAATTAATCGGTTTTTATTAAAATAATCAAAAACTTTATCTGAACCCCAATAAATAGGAATGGTATTTGCTAATAAACCGTGTATTATTTTTTCGGTAATATATGTATCTTCTTTGCTATTTTCCATAGAAATAATAAATTTATATTGACTTATAAAATTCAAAAATTCTTCACTATTATAAGAGTCTTTTATACATCCTCCAATATTATTCTTATAATTTCCTGCATAATCAATTTTAACAACCTTTTCAAGTTCAGTTAAAAAAGTATTTCTTACTATTCCGCCTGGATTTGTTATAATTACGCAAATATTTTTATCTGGAACTTGTGTTATATTTTTTTGTTGCATTAATCTATCAACAAAATTATTAGTATAAATATAAGGAACGAATAAAGGTGTATTTACAACATTTTTATGGTTTCTTTCCCCACATAATACTATATCATATTTATTCGGATTACAACGCATAGTTGATTCTCCATTAAATAAAAATGTTGTATGCCATTTTTTAGCATTTACTAGAGTTCCAGGACAATCAATTAACATATCAAATTCACATAAAATCTGTGAATTATCTATATTGCCAATTTTGCATTCTTCATTGAATACTTTTTTAAATAATTCTAAAAAAAAATCACTAGTTACTCCAGGATTTTCTTTATTTAAAAATCCACTGAACCAACCATTAAAGTATATTTTCATTATAATATTTTATTGATTTATTTTTATATTAAATAGTTAATAAATTATATAATTAAAAATAATTATGACACACATAGTTATTATATAATAATAATAATAATAATAATATAAACATAAATACTATATAGAAGATATAATAAATGCAATATATTGATAGTAGTGTCACATACATAGATATGAATAAATCATGTATATATGATAACAAAAATTCAAATATAAACAATATTGTATATGTAACAGCTTTTTTTGATATAGGTAGAGAAAAATGGAAAAACTTATCAAGAACAGTTGATTATTATTTTAATTCTTTCAAAAATTTTTTGACAAATGTTAAAAATAAAAATATAATAGCATTTATTGATGATAGATATATAGATAGTGAAATTATAAAAAATTATTCTGATAATTCAACATATGAAAATAATGATACAAATGTAAGATTTATTCCAATAAATTTAGATTGGTTAAAATTACATTGTCAATCATGGCAGAAAAATGATATTTTTGAAAAAATAATGAATAGTGATGAATATAAAAATAACTTAAAATACCGTATTAATAATGGTAACGGAGTTCCTGAAAATATATATCCAGAATATAATACAATAAATCACGCAAAAATAGATTTCATAAATTATACAATAGTAAATAATCTTGTAACTCAAAAAGAATTAATATGTTGGATAGATTTTGGTTATTATACTAGTATATTACATAACAGTTTTAAAGAATTTCCATACGCAGAATTAGACTTAAATAAATTTAATTTAAATAAACTAAATTTTTACCTGAGGAATAAAATATCATCAAATGATTTAAATATAGAATATACTTTGAAAAATGCACCAGAAATTTTTACAGGAAGTTTTTTTGCTGGTAATTTAGATGTAATGAAGGAATTACATAAATTATATGGAGAAGTATTGAATGAATTTATTGAAAATAATGTTTCAGATGACGATCAACATGTTTATTTGAGATGTTATTTAAAAAATCCAAATATATTTGAATTATATTTGTCAAACAATTGTTGGCCAAAAGCAATTAACTATTGTCAAAGGAATTTTTTAAATAGATTCGAATTTGTAAATAATTACATAAGTAATATTAAAAATGGTATTTTTGCAGAAATAGGTGTCTGTTATGGTTTAATGTCAGAAAATATTTTAAGAAATAATAAATCATGTAATTTATATTGTATAGACCCATATTTATCGTATAATGATTATGATGATGCTTGCAAAAATGAGGTAGGTGATAACTTATATAATTCAGTAAAAAATAGATTAACAAATGAATTTAAAGATAGAGTTAAATTTGTAAGAGAATTTTCCAATAAAGCTTCGACTATAATAAAAGATGAATTAGATTTTGTTTATATAGACGGCAATCATAAATATAAATATGTATTAGAAGATATAACATTATGGTATGAAAAATTAAAAATTGGTGGAATTATAATTTGTGATGACGCGTGCGACATTAATGACAATATAAGAGATGAGAATGGTGATGTATTTATACGTTGGAATGAACATTCCTATGGAAAATATGGCGTAATATATGCCTGTAAAAATTTTGCTGAAAAAAATAAAATTCCTTTTTTTATTTGGGAAAATCAGATAATATTATTCAAGCCATTTTATATTAAAAATACAGTAAAAAAAAGTAATAAAATTGTGGCTTTTCTATCAAATAAATTAACTTTAAGGGGAACAGAGGTTGCGATATATGATTATGCGGACTATAATGAAAAAATACTTGGAAACAAAAGTATTATTATAACTAGAGACTATGATAAAATAAAAAATGAATGGGATGTTGATAAAATGGCATATGAAAAATTTAATAAAAGATTTCCCGTTTTTTACTATAATTCGCAGAATGATATTGATAAAATTGTATTAGATAATGGAGTTACTCATATATTTATAGAGAAAGCTGGCGAATGGGACGGATTATACTCAAATAATTGTAAAAATATAATTCATTGTGTTTTTTCAACAAAACAACCTCATGGTGATGTTTACACTCCAATAGGTCAAACCATAAATAATTTAAAAGATACAAATTTCCCAGTAACACCATATATGGTAACATTGCCAGACTGTGAAGAAAATTTAAGAAGAGAATTAAATATACCAAATGATGCAATAGTATTTGGCAGATACGGTGGAAAAGAGACTTTTGATATTTCATTTGCTCATAATGTAATAAAAAATATTTTAAATAATAGAGATGATGTATACTTTTTATTTATGAATACAAATAAATTTTATGAACACAAAAATATTATATATATTCCAGGAAATACAGATATGGTTTTTAAAAGAAAATTCATTAATACATGTGATGCTTTAATACATGCAAGAATCAGTGGTGAAACTTTTGGTCTAACATGTGGAGAATTTGCTATTTGTAAAAAACCTGTAATAACATGGGGAGGTTCAGTAGAAAATGAACACTTATTAATTTTAAAAGATAAAGCTGTTATATATAATAATTCTGAAGAATTAAACAACATATTAATGACATTTACAAAGGATAAATATGATGTTAGTGAAAATGGATATATGTTTTATACACCAGAAAATGTAATGCAAATTTTCAATACTATATGTTTAATATAACTTAAATATAATTTAAAAATTATTATTATAAATATACTATATGAAAAAAAGAATAACACTTTTTGGTTCTTGTCGTTTAGATTCGTTGAACAATTATAATAATGAAATTAGAAATAAAATTTCTTATACATATGATACAAAAGAAATATTAGAAGTAATAAAGTTTCTAAAATTTAACCATTTATCTCCAGAAGAAACTATAGTAACATTTAGGACGCCAATGATGACAAAAATACCAGTTTATCATAAAGAATTAAATGAAATAATAGAAAATACTGATATTTATGTTATTGAAATATGTGGAAAAAAAAGTTACAAATATAATAATATTTGCGTTCATAGTGCTCTTGCACAGTTTAGTAACGATTATATAAGAGAAAGAATAATAATTGATCAACAAAGTGATGAAGAAATTGAAACTGATATAATAAAAATAATAGAATATTTAAATACCAAAAATATTATAATTGTTAGTCATATTACAACTGATAATATAAGTGAAAGATATAAATTATCAAATTTATTAGAAAATATATGCTTAAAACATAATATTTATTTTATTAACCCAGTAAAAGAGATAACAAAAAAGGGATATAATATATATGATTTAGTTATAAATGAACCAAAAATAAAACATTATAATGAGAATGGTCATAAAATAATAAAAGAAATATATGAAGAATATATTAATAATATTATAGAAAATACTACTGAATAAGATTAATTGAACTTATCATTTAAAATTAATTATTTAAGTTATTAATACTTAAATAATTAAAATAATTATTATTATAAATAATGCCATTTGTAAATGAACTTTTAAATTACTCAAATGATTATTTTATTGAAACCGGAACATATCGTGGTGATACATTAGAAATTATAAAAAAAAACTACAAAAATATATATAGTGTTGAATTATCAGAAGTATTTTATAATAATGCTGTAAATAGATTTAAGAATGATAAAAATATAAAAATATGTTTTGGTAATTCTAGATATGATTTATTAAGTATTATATCTGATATAAATTCTCCTATTACTTTTTGGTTGGATAGTCATTGGTCTTGTGTAGAAAATGTAGGGTGTGATAAAGATGTATTATGTCCTGTTTTATATGAATTAGACCAAATAAAACAACATAATATAAAATCTCATACTATTATGATTGATGATATTCGTCTAATGGATGGAATAAATTTTAATGTAAAAAAAGAGGAAATTTTGGAGAAATTATATGAAATAAATCCAAATTATACAATAGTATATTATGATGATTATACAGCAAAAAATGACGTTTTAGTTGCATATATAAAATCAGGTGAACAAAAAGTATGTATACATAAATATTTAACAACTTGTAAGACAAATATGCAACCACCTGGATTAGGAGATTTTATAAGAGGATCTATAACATTATTTGATTATTGTAAAAAATATAATTATAAATTATTATTTGATAATGACCACTTACTGTTTAGTTTTTTAGAAAAAAATGAAAATATAGTAAATAATAATATTGCAAATACAACAATAGAACTTATCCCTCCAATTAACTATAATGAAATGGATGAGAAATTATCAAAATTATTTTTAGAAAATAATAATTTCTGTATATTAACAAATGCTTTTTATACAAATATTACAGATGAATGTAAATTATTTATTAGAGACATATTTAAACCAAATGAAATTATTAGTAATAATATAAATAATATCTTAACACATCTGAATGTAGATTTAAATAAAAAATTAAATATTATACATTTAAGATTTGGTGATAAATATATACATGATAATAATGTATATGATATTAATACATATAAACATGTTGAAGAAAAAATAAGAAATCTAATATATGCTAATACAGATGAACAATTTTTATTATTGTCTGATTCAATTAAAATGTCAGAAGAATTAAAGTTAAATAATCCATCTTTATTTTATTTTAACAATAATAAAATTCATATAGGTGATTTATTATACACAGGCGACAAAATGAAGGCATTTGAAGATACTATAACAGATTTTTTCATAATATCTAGAAGTGATAAAATATTCTCATATCCAGGTTCAGGATTTAGTAGTATGGCTTCAATACTATTTGATAAACCACTCATTAATATATAATATTAATACCAAACGTTATCAACTTCATTATAATCTTTATTTAAACCACCATGTATATATTTATTTTTTTTTAAATATTGAAATAGATTATCTGTATTGTTTCTATAAAATGTAATAAATATTTCACAATTTCCAGAAGTTGTTATAAGATATTTAAACTTTGAGAATATATAAATTATAGATACAAAATCAATAACATGACGTATTTTAGCATCATTTTTCAATATTCTGCTTATATTTGTATTAGATGTATTGCTTATTGCAGGAATTTCTTCAAAAAAGATAGTATCTGAAAATTGAATCAAAAAGCTATTTAAAAATTCTAATTCATCAGTTTGAATAATAAATTTAATATTAGGATTTGATTCTTTTAACTGTTTTGCCTTTTCAATAAATTCATTATAGGGAGGTTTCTGAGTTTCTTTTATTTTATCATTTCCTCTAAAAAATACACCACATATATCTTCATTAAAATTAATATTGTATTTATTTAATAATAATTCAACATTGCTTAAAATAATTTGATTAGGCATAAAATAATTTTTAAAAATTGGCTGAATATCAGATAAATTTAATAATTTATAATCACTAAATTGATTTTCGAAACCTTCTTCATTAAATTTAATTTCTTTATCATAAGATAAATGATTATCATTATTTTTAAATATTAAATTATATATATCTTGTTCAGGATGAGTTTTATAAATATTAAACATTTTATATGTTATAATTTTGTTTGGTAATTTTTTATTTTGATTAAAATAATTAATTATATGAGTTAAAATAATATTACAATTAGAAAAAAATCCACTATCACAATAACCAAATACCATTGTTTCCATTGTTATTGATTCCATTATAATTAATACATAAATTTAAATATTTAAATAAATATTTAAATAAATATTTTAATACATTATAAAATGATTGAACAAGAATATATAATGCTTATTATGAATTGCAAAAAGTATTTAAAGAAAGCAAAGTTCCAAAAAATGACTTGGTTGCCAAAAATACCAGCATATTTAAAATTCTATCACGTAATAGGAGATGAAGAATTAGAAGAAAATTATAAATTTGATGATGAAAATCGAATATTATGGGTAAAAGTAGCAGATGATTATAATTCATTGCCAAAAAAAGTAATAGCTGCATATAATGCAGTTTTTGAAACCTTTAGTTTTAAATATATTTATAAGACGGATGATGACCAAATTTTAGTAAATGAAAAATTTTTAGATATAGTTAAAGGTTTAACAAGTAGGACTCCTAAAATTCATTATGGAGGTTATATTGTAGACGTAAAACAAAATTATCTGTCGCAATATCATAAAATACATCCAGAGTTGCCATCATATTTACCAATATTACAGACACAATATTGTAGTGGTCGTTTTTATTTTCTCTCTAATCAAGCTATAGCAAACCTACTAAGTAAAAGAAAAAACATTGAAAATGAATTCTTAGAAGATTATGCAATAGGTTTTAATTTAGATCCGTATTTTAAATTAAATATTTTGAATTTAGCTACGAATAAGTTTTTCACAGATATAGAATTAAGTGATTTTCCCAAATTAGTCGAAGAAGGTAAAATATAAGATTTATATATATAAAATGAATATATATAAACCAAAAATAGATAGACGAGCAAATCGTGTTGGATTATTTTGTAATGCAAGAGATGAAAAAAATATAAAAGAATGGGCAGCACATCATTTATTAATTGGATTTGATAGTATAATAATATTTGACCATAAATCACAAATACAATTAAAAGATGTATTTGCAAATTTTGATAAACGAGTATCAATAATAAGAGTTGAATTACCAGATGGAAATATTAAATCTCGTTTAATGAATTATGCTCCAAAAATAGCAAAAAAAATAAATTTAGATTGGTTTATTTATTTAGATGCAGATGAATTTCTGATTTTAAACAAGCAATTTAAAGGGGTGAAGCATTTTTTAAATACATATTCATACGGAGATTCAATTGGTGTAAATTGGGTAATGTTTGGGTCGAATTATCTAGTAGAAGACCCTTCAGGAACAATACTTGAAAGTTATACTCGTTCATGTCATAATTTAGATAGACACGTCAAATCATTTGTTAGACCAGAATCAGTTATTAATTCAGATAATCCACATTACTATCACATAAGAAATAAAACGAAATCAATAGGACTGGGATTTAATACATTAAATTATCCACAGTGTTTTAGTGAGTTAAATATTCCATTCTATAAATCACCAGCATATATTGCACACTATGTGTTTCAATCAGAGGAATCCTATTTAAAAAGAAAGATAAATATGATAGGAGATGACGGTAGAAGAAGAGGTGATATGGGTAAAGATATACATAATCACTATAATGATGTAGTAAATTTGCAACCTCAAAAATATGTAAATCAGATAAAAGAATTTTTACGCTATTTTGCTTAAATATTTATTTTACCTAGAGCAGTCTTTGACATCTGTTCTTTTTGCCATCTAAAAAAAGCCTCTTTATCTAAATCTAACATAGCTCTACTATAATTAGTAGGTCGTTTTTCAATATCACTATAATCTTCTCTCTGTGTAACAGTGAGTGGTATAATAAGATACCATTTATCAACTGCTTGCAAATTAAACCAATATTTATCGATAGCATATAAGATGTGATTATGTGGTTCTCTCATTAATTTATTAATGCCTTCTCTAAAGTTGTTAATAAGTTTATCATAGTAATGTTGTTTTACTAGATAACATGTAGTAGTTTGGCAACGAGTGACTTGAACGCATGTATCATCAATTTTAAAAAAAGGTGGGCAATTATTGCCTGAAATAATTACAACATCAAAATCTTTATGATTAGAGAGAAAGTTGTTGAATTGATTAACAAAAATACTAGGTTGAGTAAATAATATATCATCTTCAATAATTAAAATATGTTCCCAATCATTAGCCTTAGCAGTTTCGATAAGTTTAAGATGACTTAAACTGCATCCTAGAGCTCCATTAGGCATTTTAATAGCGTTAAATCTCTCTGCATTGATGCCGATAGTTTTTAATTGATTTTCGACATGTTGTTTTCTATCAGGTCTAGAGAGAAGATTGATATAAAATGCGTGTTTGATATCAGAAATAGAATTCATTAACATAAAATATAGAAATTTATTTAAATGAATAATTTTACAAATAAATTTCTCTCAATAAAAATAAATGATTGCAGAAACTTTTACAAAAGAGGAGAAGAGGGAAATTGCAAAAAAAATAAAAGACATACGAATGCCAAATGTAGAGGAAGATATGAATAAATTAATAAAAATAGGTAACGGAGCTCATATGATATCAGAACGTTCAAAAATAGGAAATGATGTAGTAGATTATTTTACATTTATACCGCGTTTAGAGACAAAAGGTAAGTATGATGTAAATTATTTTGAATTTTTAGCAAATTTAGATACATTTAGAGAGAAAAAATTCATCCAAACAATGTTAAAATATTACGAAGATGTAAAGAATAAAAACAAGACGAAACATGATTACAAAGTATATAAAGAAGTATATAATATATGTATAAGCGCAATCAATATAATGAGACCATTAAATTGCATGGAGATTTTCACGCGTTATGACGCTAAGCAGGTGTTAAATTTTTGCGCAGGTTGGGGAGGTTCAACAGTGGCGGCTTCTGCGCTCCAATTAGACGCGTGGTATGGTGTCGAAATAAACGGTGATTTAAAAGAACCTTACGACAATATGATGGCATATTTGCGCACTAAATCGGACACCAAATTAAGCGTCTGGTTTGGCGATGCTGTGGATTTTGACTATTCTTCGATTGAGTATGACACGGTATTCTCGTCTCCGCCTTATTATTTTTTGGAAAAATACGCCAACAATGTGGCCTACGAATCGAAGAAAGATATGGATGAAAAATTTTATAAGCCGGTTTTTGCTAAGACCTTTGCACATTTGAAACCAGGTGGTCATTACATTATTAACATTTGTAAGGAAGTTTATGATAACGTCCTTAAAAAATTACTCGGTGAAGCTCACGAGATATTTCCTCTTAAAAAATCGAAACGACAAAATAATTACACAGAAATGGTTTATGTTTGGCATAAAAATTAGAATACACCACCCATTCCAACTCGAGCACTCGCTTTAGCTCTAGGTTTAGCACCTATGTATGAAGCATATTGTGGAGAGAATTTATTTGGAGGTGGTTGAGGTCGTCGTTGCATTTGAACTGGAATCTTTGATATATGACCATTTTGTATATAATTTTGGTAAATAGGTTGTCGGAATTGATTATTATTTTGCATTTGTTGTTGCTGATGGTATTTATAATATCCAAGTAAATTTTCGGATGGTAATTCCTCTGATTCAGATTCTTCATCGTTATTTGATAACTTATTAAAAGAGTCCTCTTCTATTTCTTTCATTCTGTCTTCTTGAATTTGCTTTAATAATTCAGGTGGAATTTGTCGACCCATTTGCATCAAATATTTTGCTACATTTTCTCTCTTTTCTCTTGTAGTAGGATAATGAGGAATATTTGTCCAATCAGTTGTACTTGCTACTGATTTTTTTGTTTCCTTTATTTTGTCTGGATTTATTATTTTTCTTTTCGGCTCCCTCAAATCATAATTGTAATATTCTTCTGTTCCAAATGGAATATGAGTTAAAAAAGTTTTAATATTAATTACTTTAATATTTTCAGAATGAATAACAAATAAATTATCTGATGGATTATCTGATTTATCGTCAATTGTGTATTTTAATTGACTTATAGTTCTTAAACCATCTATACCATCATCATATTCCCCTCTCCAAGGGTCCTTCTTCGATATAATTCTTGATATCCCATCAAAGAGCTGTAAAATTTCTGGACTACCTATATTATAGAATACACTTCTATCTATTTTTAATCCTATATGTTCACAACGTTTTTGTAGTACATTATCTTCCATTCCCCATCCCCAGAAACAAGGAAAACCATTTGTTCTCTCAAAATCTGCACCTTTCATTACAACTATACCACCCAATGCATATTTAAATCCATAATAATGTTTAACAATACCATGAGTAGTTTCATAATCAAATATCTTATTGAACGGAATTGTATCTACATCATTAAATATAAAAGTAATATCTTTATAATGCTCAGGATATTTATTTCTTGCTGCTATAAAACCTATATTTTTTACAGCACCTCTATTAAATGTTCTTGCATCACATTGATGAGAGAAAAATATTTCATAATCATCCTTATCTTCTAAAATAAAACTCATATATTTGCTAAAAAAAAATTTATGTTGAATACGATTTCTATATGGAACAATAAAAATACGTTTTGGAATCTTTACTTCTTCACTCATTTATTATTGTTATATTTTTTATTTTTGTATTTAAAACTCAAATAATATTAAATTGTTATTTTGATAATTCTAAATTATATTTTTTCATTATGGCTGCTGGAACAATGTTTTCTTCTCTTGCAATTTTCTCAAGTTTTTTGTAACACTTATTTATTGTTACTTCACTAGTTTCACTTACAGTTTTTACCTCCTTTTTACTTATATTTAATTTACATAATTGAGCTACAAAATATACAACGCCAGCGGCAATAGAAGGCGGTGTATTTTCTGGCATAATATCAAGTTTTTCAATTTTCATCGCTATAAATTGACACAACTTAGTTAGTTCATTATTTACATTTAATTTACTACAATATCTCTCTATAAAGGCTTCTGGTTTTGTTTTGCCAAAATTTGTTTTCTCTTTATTATCCATATCTTTCTCCAAATCATTAATAATAGACAACGCATTTTTACAACCCTTTGTAGCGCTTGTTGCATCTAAGTGAAATATGGATGCAATTTCTTTTGCTGTTCTTGGATAATTATTAATTCTGCACGCGATATAAATAGACGCAGCAATAATACCATCTCTATTATCACCTCTAAATGTAGTATCCGACTCAGAAATCTTCTTATGATAGACAATTGCGTCGTCAATAATCATTTTTGGAAAACCAGCATTCTGAGCCATTGTCGTAATAATTTGAAACTCGTCATATTGAGATTTCTCCTTATAAGGCATAGATTGCCATTCAGTATATCGTCTAATTTTTCTCATTTCATAACTCATTGGACCAACACATAATACCTTACACCCATAAGAAGATTCTTCCAAAAGCGGATTAATAGGCATACCGCATCTAGTTGGGTCAGAATTTTGATTATCATCTGCACCATAATATCTCCATTCTGCACCTTGGTCCACTAAATCTTTATAAATTATTCCACATTTATTATTTGTACATGTTAAAAATCCTTCATCCGAGAATGCTAAAATGCATTCACAACGCTCACAAAATTCACGGCTTCCAGAACCATAAATACACTCTAAAGGAACTTTCTTTTTTTCAGGATTATCTATTTCTTCTTCAAAAATCTTCCAAAGCTCAGCCTTGTTAACAATATTGGTTTTTCGTTTTTGACTTTTATCTTTGCTCATCATTCTTTATTATCTTTGATTAGATAAAATATTTTTAATTCAATTTTATTTATATTTTTTATTATATATTTTTTTAAGATTCTATATTATATGGGAAATAGTACATCATCAAATAAACAAGCTCAACAAGAATTCGATAACTTTTATGATATTGTAGACTATATTGCGACATATTACATATTAACAATGGACTTCAAGAGCTTAAGCAAACTTTCAGAAAAAGCTTATTGTGATAAACTTGTTATTTTAACATCTGATATTATTGACAGATATTTTAATGATATGGATGTAACCTTTTTGGCTCAAAGAATTAAAGATGGAGTTGAAGTAAATGAACTTAAAAGTGAAAAAATCAGATTTATAAATAAAGATAATCTAGAAAGTTTAGATGTTTCAAATGATGCACAAAAAAGTATTAGAAAAAAGCGTGTATGCATTGGAATTGCTAAATTTTATGTAAAGATAGCTCATGTATTTGCTGCAATTGTTATGACCATTAATCCAGTTTATACTTACAAAGATGCTACAGGAACAACTGTTAAAACAACTCTTCTTGAAAAGGACAAAATTCCTAAAGGTGTTAACAGAAAATTGTACAAATTAAATATATGTGATAATAGAATTCGAGCCTTAAAGAGGGGTGAACAAATTGATGAAGTGAGTGGAAATGTTACTATGCAACCAAGAATTTGTGATATGAATTCTACTAAAACTGGTGCAGAAAAAACATTACAAGATGAACCAGGTATACCTGAGCTTATGCGTTTATATTTAGATGATAAATATGATTATTCTAATGGCTCATTTAATGGTATGAGTGAAGAGACTGAAAGACAATTTCGCAAAGATTTAAAATTGTTTTATACTACATTTACAGGTAATGATAGTATGCCTGATACAATAGAAAAATTTAGTGATATTAAACTGCGTGATTATAGTAAAAAGCCTACATGTCAACCACCTACATCAGCATTAAAAGGTAAATATACTCTCAATAAAAAAGACGAATTATTTGTAAAATATGCTGATAATATTAAAAAAATGATACAAAGTGCGGCTGATAACCAATATAAATTATTAGACATAATTAATGAATTATTTACATATGTTAATGATCCATATTCAGGTAAACGTGTTATTAGGATTAATCCAAAATTAACAGATGACTCGTTACAAAAAGCTGTCGAAAAAACTAGAAAATACATTGTTAATTTATATGTTAAATGTGAAAACGATTACATAACTGGAGTGCAATTATTTGAGGCCATTGTCGAGTCCAAAATTGTTGAAACAACTGAAAAGCAAATTGAAAATCTTAAGAAAGAAGCTAATAAGATTATAAAAGAAACTAAAAAAGCATCACAACCAGTAAAAGAGAATATACCTCCTGTTGTTATAGCTGGTCCTAATACAACAATTTCATCTATATCTACACCTTCAAATTTGCCAACTACATCTACAACAAGCACTACATCAACTTTGCCAACTACATCTACAACAAGCGCTACATCAACTTTACCAACTACATCTACAACAAGCACTACATCAACTTTACCAACTACATCTACAACAAGCACTACATCAACTTTGCCAATACCTACAAATTCATTGCAAAATAACCCTCCAACTACATTACCACAACCAATATCTACTGGACAAACAATTGTTTCAAACGGAACACCAACAGTTTAGTAAATCTTTTCTAATATAGAAAATATAATATCAATTACTTATATAATGGATATTATAGGCGTTAAAAATCCTTATGGTCTTGTGCAACAAGCTGGTAGAAGAAAAAGAAGAACATACAGAAAAAAGCGTACCTTACGTAGCAAAACACGCAGACATAGAAAATAATTTAGAAAATAATATTTTAATAATATATAATGCAAACTCGTAGTATGAGACGTTCAAAGAAGGCTATCTATCGTGCCCGTGTTAAAATCTCTCGTTGTAGAGGTCAAACCAGATGTAGAGCAAGAAACAACTGTAAGAAAACTCGCGCTGGAAAGAGAAAGTCCTATTGCAGAAAGAGAACTAATCGTCGCGCTTAAACGAATTAAAAGCCAATATAAATGTTTTAAAAATTGCCAAATACATTAACAATATAAGTGCTACTGGAAATATATATATGACGGTAAATTCTACAAATTTATTAAGTAATTTTAATAGGTACTTAAATAAATCTTCTATGCTCATTACTAGAAAAATTAAAAATAGATGCATATGCGGTAAGAATGCAATAAAAAATAATCCCAAAATAATATAAACAGCATCGTCTGTAATTGTTATTTGCATTTTTGTAACTATATAAACTCATATTATGACTTTAAATAGTTTGAATATATTAAATTCCGCTTACGGAACCAAAAAGTTTTCTAGCATTAGTTAGCGCTTGTTTCTTTAAAGATTTCCTGGCTGCTGTAAGAGACCCTGTTTTTCTTAAAGTTTTTTGGGCTGCTTCAATCGCTGTAGTCCATTTTTTTCCAGTTTTACCACCCCATTTTTTACCGCCAGCCATTTTTCTAGTTCTATTTTTTCTTGAACGACGACGTCTTGTATGCATTATATAATACTTAAATATTTAATTTGTTACTTAAATATTTAAATTGCCGAAGTACTAAACTGCTTAAACACGACCAGCGGAGGCGGCACGGGAAGCGGCGGCGGAAGCAGCACGAGAGGCAGAGGCGGCACGGGAAGCAGCCATTGAGGCAGCGCGACCAGCAGATGCAGCGCGGGAAGCAGAAGCACTACGAGAGGCAGAGGCAGCTCTGGAGGCGGCGGCGGAAGCAGCACGGGCAGCAGAGGCAGCACGAGAGGCAGCAGCGGAAGCAGTACGAGCAGCAGCCATTTTACGGCCACGGGCCATTGATCTAGATCTTGAACGACGATGACGACGATGAGTTCTTGCCATTATATAAACTATCAAGAAAAAATTTCTAAACGCCACTTTTAATTTTTCTAAATTAATTTTCCCATACAGAATTTGATGAATGCCACCACATTTTATCCCCCTTTTTAACTTTATAAATTGCCCTAAATACTTTTGACCGAGATAATGGAATATTACATCGATATTTGTCTAAAGGATGTGGATTTGTTTTTAATTGTGCTAAAATAGCCTTCTTATTAATTTTTTGTCTAGATTGTAAAGCGAAATAAATAAAAAAACCCTCAAATGATAATGTTTGAATAGGTAAAATATCTTGATTCTTAAGTTGAAAATCTCTTAAATATTCTAAACATATGGCAAATCCAGAAATATCTGCTAAATCTTCGCCTATACTTGGCCATGCATCAAAGTCTATTCCATCTCTTTTTGCATAATCTTCATATTGCTTAACTATATCCTTTTGTATTTTCTTAAAATGTTCTGCATCTTTTTTTGTCCACCAATTATTTAACTTACCATCTTTATCATATCTACTTCCTAAATCATCTAATGAGTGAGACATTTCATGTGCAATCGTAAAACCTATATGTGCTAAATTATATTCTAAACCTCTTTCATCTAAATCAACAAATGGTTTCTGAATATAACCTAAAGGTATATATATAGTATTATCTGTCGGTGTATACATTGCATTTACAACATATGCTTGCGTACTTACCATTTTTGGTGGTATTTGTGACCAATCTATAACTGGTATATCTATTATATCTTTTCCTACAAGACTAATAGCTTGCTCGTGTCTCCAATGTGCCATTTTTAATAAATTACCCCAAGGATCATCTACTTTATAGTCTAATAAAGGGTCATCTCTTAAAATAGGAGGTGACCCTACTAAAAGTTTTATAGCTTCCAATTTTTCAATTGCTATACGTTTTGTTTTTGGTTGCAACCAATTATTCCTTTTAATTATACGAACAAATACTCGCCTTAAATCTTCTACCATATTTTTAACATATTGAACAGCTTGATCATTTTTATAACGTAAAATGTATTCATTTGTTAAAAATGTATTGAAAGTAAAACTCATTCCAAAAATAGGTAAAATATAATCATCTACATTTCTCGCTTGCCCCCTTAAAAATTTACCGTAAAAATTAAAGTAATTATCCCATCCATATTGTGAAAATCTACATTGTTGTCTTATATACAAATAAATCCAATATGTTCTCCATTGTTCTGAATCCCATTTTTCAAGCAATAATTTTGTTCCACATAATAAGTAATTTATATTAGATGTGACAAAATCAGATGGAACTTCTTTAAAACCAAGTTCTTTACAAAATGCTTCCCAATCAAATCCAAAATCTTTTATAGCTTCTTCTTTTGTAACTAAATTATAACCATCTTCATCTTCTTTTTTTATTAAATTACAAGACATTGCATTTAATATTTCTATTTCTGTATCATAAATATCCTTTACATTAAATGAATGATTCTCTCCAAAAGCTATAATGAATAATCTATTTAAATAGTTTAAATATTCGGTTCTATATTTTTTTTTATATTTTTTATCATCTTCTGTATCATCATTATAATCATAATATATATCTAAATCTAATAATGTAACTTCAGGAGGTTCTAAATAACACTTATATTTTGTAGGATTTTTGTCATCTGGATTTATTGACCATGCAAATGGTGCACCCCAAGATATTATTTCATTCATATTACTACGTGCAATTTTTTGCCATATATTTGTCTTTACTTGTCTTAATTCATCAACATATTCAACAATAGCATTAGCTAAACAGCGTGTTTGCTCAGGAGTATTACGAGTTTTAAAAGATTCATATGCATTCTTAATACATTTACCTCTTGGTGTATTTTTTGTTGATGGATCTTTAAGATAATTATCAATTATTTCTATTAATTCACGATAAACTTTATCTTGAACAAGTCTAAAATCATCTATTTGAGTAATATATTCTTGATATGCTTCTATATCAATACCTTTTAACCATCTCTCATTTATAAAAGAATAAAAATCATTATTTGGTGTAATATTTGATAGACTTACAGCTTGTTTAATTTCTTTGATAATTTCTTTTTCTAAATTAAAACTAGTTGACGTTACATCTATTTTATTTTCTTTAAATACTTCATCAATTTTCTCTTCAAAACTTTCGAATGTTGATGGAACCTTCTTACAAATTATTTCCTTTTGTTTGTCAGTTAAAGTAGGAACCTTTTTAAGAATATTTTCTCTATTTTTTCTTGTTTTATTTCTAAGGATTTCTATTTTTTTTAATGTTTTATTGCTCATATAAATATACAATATATTTATTATACTAATTTAAATAAAAATAAATATAATATATATGATTATAACTTTATTAGTTTTATCCCTTTTCTCTTTAGTATCTAGTAATATTTTACCTACAACTATTGATGAGTTAAATATTGATAGCTATTTAGGTCATTGGTATCAAATTTATGGGGCACCAACTAATACTATTTTTCAAGGTTATGGAACATGTATAACAGCTGATTATGGATTATTAGACAATGGGTTTGTTAGCGTTTTAAATTCACAATTAGATAAAAATAAACAAATTGAAAAAATTAATGGTTATGCTTATTATAAAAATATTTCAGAACCTGGACAGCTAACTGTACATCTTGATGGCGTTCCGGTTGATTCTCCATACTGGATAGTTAAATTAGGAGAGATTGTTGATAATCAATATCAATACAGTATTATTACTACACCATCAGGTATATCATTATGGGTATTAACTCGTGATATTAATAAATTTAACGAATTATATGCTGAAGAAGTAAAAAAATTTCTTGATGAATACAAGTTTAAATATACTTCAATAGAACAAACTGATTGTGTTCCAAATGTAGATTATTTGGAAATCAATAATAATCTTAGATCAAACTATCAATCAGAATGTCAAGTCGCAAGTTATTTAAGAAAATCAGGATTTCCAGAATATTCTGTTCCTACTATGGTTTGCACTAGTAAATATGAAAGTTCATATAATTGCGATGCAACAAATAAAAATACAGATGGTTCAACTGATTATGGGTTAATGCAAATAAATAGTTATTACTGGTGTTCGGGAGACCCAAAGTCAAAATATAATAGTTGCGGAACATCATGTAGTAGCTTATTTAATTGTCAAACTAACACTAATTGTGCTTATACCGTTTGGAAACAGCAAGGATACACTGCATGGTATGGTTATAAAAATCATAAAACAGAATGTGATAATTATAAAATTAATTGTTAAACTATCTCTTTAAGTATTTTACAAATATATATATTTAAACTACTTAAAAACATAAATTTCGCTTAAGTGAATTTACCTTCAATTTTATTTAATACATCGTCATCATAAACTAAATTACCAGATGGTTTATATGACTTGATTGGCGTATATTCTTTCTTCTGTGGCTTACCCTTTTGATTAGGGTCATTTTGCTTTAGCAAGTAATCATTTGGGTCAGATGGATTGTCTTCAATCATTTTAACATTACCATCTTCATCCTTTTCTTCAACTTTTTGTCCATATTCATTTATTGCTATGCCTGTTTTTTTCTTAAATTCAGACCTAATATACCCCGGCACCCAATGCATCCACGATATAAATAATAAATTTGGATGTATATATCTGACATTGAAACCATTATTCTTTAATTTGTCCATTAAAAACGCAATACATGCACCCTGGTCATACTTTGGCACACCTAATATGGTCTCAGGGACTAAATACCAACACATTTGATTATCAATTTTTTGACGAGATGTTAGTTTTATTCTTTTATGCACATTATTTAACATTTTATTAAATAACTCCAATTTCATTAGATCATGGTGTCGTTTTTTTTCATAAAGTTCATCAATGTTTAATTTTTCTGAAAAATCTTCTATATTGTCTAATGTAAATATACTTGACATTTTGTATTCTTATGTGAAAAAAAAATACAAAATTAACTGAAATAATTATGGATAAAGCTCTTCTATTACACGTTCTTTTTCATCATTCGAGAAATCGTCAAACTTACTTATTACACCACGTAAAATTAATCTAGAGGTTTCATCTACTTTTTTATAGATAATTTCTTGTTCCTTTTTTGAATATTTTCTAAAAAAATCTGGAATCATTTTTGGTAATACAAGTTGTCTATTTTCATCTTTATCAACAATATCAAGATTTAGATAATCCCTCTTTATTATAGAATCAACTAATTGTTTAATTGCTCTATTAAATTTTAATAAATAATAATCACAAGTTTCTTCGTTTAAATTCTCATAACCTCTTTCAGTAATTATTTCACCATTTTTCAATTTATTTTTAGCATTTGAATATTTTGCATAAAAATATAATTTTTCATCTAATATGTCATCTAATGTAGGAGTTATAAATAATGATATAGTCTCAAACATATCTAAGTAAAAGGGGAAATATAAAGGATTCTCGAAATATTTCTTTATGTCTTCTTTAATATCTCCAAATCCTATATCAGAGAGAGCTTTATATAATTTATCATCATTATATATTATTTTTGTAATATCTGAATATTGACTAGGTTGTTCTAGGGGTAATTTTATAATAATATTTATTTCTGGTGGGATAAACCATTTTACTAAATAAGCTATATGACACGATAAATTATTCATCTTAAGCAAATTATAAATGCCTCCTTGAAATTTATTTGGAATAATTAAAACATCAGTATCCTCACTAAAATATTGTGTTACATTTGGTATATCGTTTAAGCTTAATTGCAGTGCTCTACCACCTTTAAATAGTAACAAATAATCTTCTTTATTATCAAATAACTTATAAGTTATTATACCATATAATAGCGTAATAAAACAATTTAATACATTTATGGTAACAAGCGTCTTAGCAGACTCGCGATGGTCTAAATGGTATCTAGTATAATAACCTGGGAAAAGTTTTTCTAATAAATCACAAATTATAAATCTTTTTGCAGCGTCTGATGTATATTTGTCTTTCTCATAAATTGACATAAATGTCTCTCTAAGTGACATAAGTTCTCCATTATCGAATATCGGTTTCCAAAATTCGGGTTCGATGCTTCTATCATACCCAGCTTTAACATCTTCTGGTAAAGGATAAGGTAGACTTAATTTAGGGTGTGTCATTTCAGGTACAGGAGCAGTAGGTGTAGATATAGATTCTGGTTCTGGTTCTGGTTCTGGTTCTGAAACTATTTGCTGTTCATTTGGAATTAATTCTGCAAGTTTTGTTCTGGTTTCTTCGCTTAATCCATCTTCTATAATATGAAAAGGATTTGATTTATCAAGTAATATTTTAACATTATTAATTCTTCTTTTATTTACTTCATTTTCAAACGGTGTTATTTTAAATCTACTACTTAAATTATTGAAGTTTCCACCATTTGTAAAATAAGCATTTAATAATCTAATTAATTGCTCATCACTAACTATACCAGTTGCATTATCAAATATTACTGTAATAGGTGAAACAAAATCTACTACTGGAGTTTTGGTAGTTTTAATATCAAGAGGTTTACCTGCAACTGATACAGGTATTAGTGTATTTATCATACCATTATTATTGTTGAAACTTGATATAATTGAGTTAACTGCTTGATTTATATTTTTTCTGTTTGTAATTTGAATAATATAATCCTTAAAATTATTTCTAAACCTGTTTTTTCTAGCTTGACTATCTATTATTTCTTGATTAGGGTCTCCTCCGTATTTATTTTTTCTTGTTTTTCTACCCTTTCTTAAATGTTTTTTAGACTTATATTTTTTTGTATAACGTTTTGCCATAATATATGTATATAAAAAATTATATATGTAAAATAGTATTTAAATAATTATAATTTAAATACAATAATGACTATTAAACATTTAGTTATTTCAGGAGGAGGCCCAATTATGATTCAAATTTTGGCAGCTATTCAAGAATTAGAAAATAACAAATATTTAAATATGAATGAAATCGAATCAATATATGGAACCTCAGCCGGTGCAATACTTGCTGTCATGTTTTCTCTCAATTTTGATTGGCAAACATTGAATGATTATATTATTAAGAGACCATGGCAAGATGTATTTTCAATAAAAGTGCAAAATATATTAGATTCATATTCAAAAAAAGGAATATTTGATAGCAAAACTGTTGAAAAATGTTTTAAACCGTTATTTGATGCAAAGGATATTTCTCTAGATATAACATTAGAAGATTTTTATAAACTTACTAATAAAGAAATACATTTATTCTCTTTTGAAATAAATGAGTACAAATTATTCGACATATCATATAAAACTCATCCTACTTTAAAACTTCTAACTGCTGTTCAGATGTCATGTGCTTTACCTGTTTTAATATCGCCTGTTTTTTTAGACGATAAATGTTTTTTAGATGGTGGAGTAACATGCAATTACCCTCTCAATTTTTGTATTGAATCAGGTAAAAATCCTGATGAAATACTAGGGTTCAAAAATAAATATTCAGATAATAAAACAAGTATAACTTCTGAATCTACTCTTTTAGATTATATAATAAATTTTTTATTTAAGGCAATTCTTAGTATGGAAAATAATTATGAACAACCTATTATTAAAAATCAAGTAATATGTGATACTAGTTATGTCACTTTTGATACATTACGTTCTGCTACCAGTAGTGTTGAGGCAAGAAAAGATTTATTCGAAAAAGGTAAACAAGCCGCCATACAGTTTTTAGAGTTACAAAACAGTATTTAAAAACTTAGTAAGAGTCTCTTTAGACGGTTTAGCATCATATTCAATTACTTGTCCATCCTTTATTAACTTAATCGTTGGATAACCTTCGACATTGTATTGATTCATTAATTTCTCAATCTCAGCGGTTTCTTCAGAACAATCTACATCAGTAAATATAACCTTATATCCATTTATAGTCTTATTTTCATATTCAGACTTCAAATCATTCCAAATAGGTTTTGCAGCTTTGCAATGTGGACACCAATCAGCATAGAAAAACATTAATTCAGCCGTATTACTTGAACCTCCTACCGGCACTTGTTCTGAATTAGGACGATATTTTGAAGAAGAAGCAGGTGCTATATAATAAAAGTAATAGAAAATAGCTAGACAAGCAAATAAGATAACAACTCCTATTATTAGCATTGTATTGGTATTTAATGCACTTCCTGCCGACATAACTCGAGAGAAAATACTTGTTGACTCACCACCTAATGGCGGTAACGAATTTGAGTTAAAATTAATATACTTTGCCATTTATATATATTCTAAAAGAAATTAACATTCTCTTTAAACGAATACTATTTAAAGATAATATATAAAATTGTATATATGTTATTTAGAACATCTGAAGGAAAACTGATTGAAATTAGAAAATACAATTTTAAGAATGATACGTTATATTATGAAAAAATATTAGAAATTAAAAAAACGCTTCCTAAATTAGAAAAAACTTTTAATTACAAAAATAATCAGCAAACCAATAAATAATGTAAATACATAACTACAAATAATATTGGTTGTTAATTGATTGCTAACTTCTCCAGACACTTTTGCAGTTGATGCATTTCTTAAATAATCTGTTTGTAGTATATTTAAATACATTGTATAACTTAATAATAATATAGTAATTATTTTCATAATCGATGATGTTACAAAATAGTTGCTTAAGGGGCTAATGATAAATAATACAATTAAAAATATCGATATTGCTGAACATGTACAAACTTTTTTTGTGGTATCTGTAAAAGCGTTTAAACTGAAATGTTCGTTAGAGTTCATATAATTTTATTATATAATTTTTTTTTATTAAAATATATATAATGAGTAAAACACGTAAAAATAGAAATACATTAAATAAAACACGAAAAAATCGAACATATTCAATGAGTGACTATAAAAGTGGTGATGGAATGCTTACAACTGTCTGGGGACCAGCTATGTGGCATTATTTGCATACTATGAGTTTCAATTATCCTGTTGAACCTACTATTGAAAATAAAAAACATTATCGTGATTTTGTTTATAACTTAAGACATGTATTACCCTGTAAATATTGTAGAATTAACTTAGCTAACAACTTAAAAAAGAAACCGTTGCTTATGTGTCATATGCGAAGTAGAGCTACATTCTCTCGATATATTTATGAGTTACATGAATTAGTAAATAAAATGCTTGGAAAAAAATCACATTTATCGTATTGTGATGTGAGAGAAAGATATGAACATTTTAGATCACGATGCACTGATGAGAAACCCAAAATATTTACATTCAAGAAAACATCAACTCGCAAGAAAAAAGAAAAAGGATGTACTGAGCCATTATATGGTAAAAAATCAAAATGCATTATTAATATTGTTCCACAAGAAGATAAAACTGCAACCTTTCAGATGGATAAAAAATGCATCAAGAAGAGAGAATAATTATATTATTTTAGGTTCTAATTAATTAAAATAATGTATTTATATAATATAATGTCTATAGAACCAACAACAACTACAACAACAATAACAGGGACTAAATTATTAGATTTAACACCAGTGTGTTTACAAAATACTAATAATATAATGAACACGTTAATATTTATGTGTTTAGACCAAGGACATGATTTTAGAGATAAAAGTAGTAGAACTCTTAATAAGGGAGTTCGTGGGTGGGTAGATATTGACTTTAGAGGTGCAGGATATTTGAACAAAATATTAGAAAGTGACTTAGACACAACATACGCACCAAATGAAGGTGATAATAGAATTGAATCCCCTGTAATTTTTGGAAAACAACAATTTGTAACAGGATTAATAAATACAACTTTTATGGGTGGTAATGGTACTTATGGTTTGGTATTACTTGATGATGTATATTATAATACTATTATTTCACAATCTGAATCCGATTTGGGATCTGCATCCGATTTGGGATCTGCATCTAGTTCACAACCTGTAACCGATTCGGAAACTAATATAAAAAAGGATGAAATAGTCTCAAACTTTATTATTGATAAATTAACCGAAAGAATTCAAAGCGAAAATGAAAACGAATTAATTACTTTTTATTTTGGAATTAATGCTGAAAATTATTTCATATTATCTAAAGGTGATGACATTGGTTCAGAAGGAATAACTATTTTTGATAATTTAGGCGGTAAGGATGTTAGTTTTCTGTTTCTTCCATTGTATAAACGAGCATATAATAAAGGAATGCATAAACTTTGGAATTTTAATACAAAAAAACATATTTTTGTTGTGAATTTAGATGAAATGTATATAACAAGAAAAAATAGACCATCAGAAACGGTGTTTACTATTAATAGCAATAGAACTAAAATTTCATGTAAAAAATTAACTACTATTGATTTAATAATTCCGACATATACCTTTAACACTATGGGAGATTATAAAGATGGAATTGCTAATTTTTTAAAAGGTTTAAGTGTTCATATAAAAAAAAAAAAAGGCACTGATTTATTTACTACAATAGCAGAAAGAGATTTAGGCGTTTCAAATATTCATAAATTATTTGAAGACCAAAGATTTACAAAAGAAGATATAGATGTAATTTTAAATTATTTTTTAAAAACTTTATTTGAAGGAGGAGATGGTATATCTACAACAGAAGCAGATGGTATATCTACAACAGAAGCAGATGGTATATCTACAACAGAAGCAGATGGTATATCTACAACAGAAGCAGATGGACCGCTAAGTATAGAATATAAAATTAATGCATCAGATGGAATAGGATATTTTACTCTAAAAAATTTAGCAAATACACAATTAAATACACAATTATATAATTGTGTTCCAAGAGGTGTAAAATATTGGTTTGAGGATTGCCATAATCAAGCATTTAAATATTTTGTAAAATTATTGTATGCTTATCAGAAACCGTTTATTCATCCTAGGTATAATATTACTAATCCAAATCTAGTTGTCAATGAAGCTTTAGGTAGTATAAAAAATTTAGATGATATAAAAAGAAAAATTTTTAACATTTTGTTAACTCCTTTACCAGAAACTTCAGAAGGACCAAAAACTAATCTAGAAAAATATATTACTTACAAAAATGATGGTGAAAAATTAGACGACGTTTCTCCGTTTATATTGAAACAATATGGTGTAATTCCAGACACAACTATTGGAACCGGCAAGAAACATACAACAATCAATTATTTAATTAATTCATTAAACAATGTTCCTAATGATACTACATGTAAGTCCGACTCAACAAATATGGTAGGTGGTGCTAAAGGCGATTTACAATATTTAACAGATTTATTTCCGAATGATAAAAAAGCTATAACTCTAATTGAGACCGCAAGCGATTTTAATGCTACAACTAAAAACTCAATAAAAAAACTTTATCAACAAATACAAGAAAAACAAGATGAAAATGCAAAAAAAATATTAATTGATTATGTAAAAAAAACTTTTGCAGAAGATGGAATTGACTTTGATAAATTCTTTAGTGAAAAAGATCAATCTGAAGCAAAATCTGACGCAGCAAGTAAAAAAGATCAATCTGAAGCAAAATCTGACGCAGCAAGTAAAATAGATCAATCTGAAGCAAAATCTGAAGCAAAATCGTTATTTGATAGAGGAGATCAATCATCATCTGCTCAAACAACCGGCGAAGCCGTATCTGAGACGGCTGATAGTAAACCCGTATCTGAGACGGCTGATAGTAAACCCGTATCTGAGACGGCTGATAGTAAAGATGCATCAATACAAACTATTCCAGTAGAGGCCAAACCTGTTACTACAGTTTATTTTAATAATATTGACAATGTTGATAAATATTTTGATTTAAATTTAAAAGCTGACGATAAATTGATGGATAAACCATTTGTTAAAATTGGTTCAGAAACCCCCAATAAAAATATCCAAGTTTATGAGACCGAATACGCAAATAGTCTACAACAATACTACGATTTTATTCCACAAACTAATTCATCTGGCGAAAACAAAAATTATTTTAAAAATTGTTGGCAGACTATTGATTTTTTTGAAGAGAAAAAACCAGAAACAGAACAAAAAGGAGGCGATGATGATAATTATCAATATCCTTACCGTTTTACAGTAACATCAGCACAAATTGATGGTTCTCTACAAGGTGGTCAAAGTATACCACAATATCATCCTCCAGAAGTAGATATTTATATGCCTATTTTTGAATTAGAAGGTGATGGTAAATTAAAAGGAATAATAGCGAGAATGGTTTTTGTTAAAGAAATACTTGCAAATGCAATAAATTCTAAAAGTCGCGCAGTAGTATTTTGCCATTTTGTCTATGTTGATTTTGAAAGTCTTGGAAAAGATGATATTGATGATGTAAGTAAATATCCAACTGCTTTAAAGGAATTACTCGAATATACAATTAATAACACTTATTATGTAAATACTAACGATGAATGTATTAATTTGGAAGCATTAAACGCAAATCCAGACATAAATGCTGATGACCAAATTGATTTTAAGATTAAACTAATAAACCCTGAAACACCCTCATCTATTGGTGAGAGAAAATGGTATAAATATTATACTTATACATCTGGTCCAGGTGTAAAAGAACATTTTGTTCCACCAACAGACTACAATACTATTGGAGATATTTTATATTTTAGTAAAGATGTTGCTAATAAAATCGCAAATGTTGGAGATAAATTAATTAAGAATAGTGGTAAGTTAAGAAAAGCTTTTGGAGCTCCAGAAGATAACTCTGAACATACTCAGTCGATAATAGATGCACATCCTGGAGCTGTTTTATTTGTAAAACTATTTTTAATAAGAAATAAATATACTGGAGATAAAAGTAGAGCAACTGATACACTATTTTTAAATCAAACTAAATATTTAGAAGGTATTCAGATATCAAATGATGAAAATACATTATTTAATGCTAACATGTTTGGTCAAAATACAATTTGGTCTACTAGTAAACAAACCGTATTTAATATGGCACCATATTTAACTAAGAGTGGAAAAATGCCAATTAGCGGTGGATTTTATATTAATACATTATGTCAATCTTTGAGAGGCAATCCAAGTATAAAAATAGAAGCAATTCAATCAGAGGACTCATTTAGCGATGATGAATTGATAAGAATGGAATATAAATCATCTATTGTAAGTAAAATATCTGGAACAGATAAGATACCTGGATTGTATGAAAAATGTAAACTAGAAACCAACCAGACATACCAACAATTTGAATTTAATTTAATTGACGCTTTAATAAAATATGGTGAATTTCAAGAAAATTATAATGATTTTTCAAAATTATATAATAACTATGATAAAGATCTTTCAATTCTTGATGCATCCGGAGGTGTAAATTATTTATCTACTACAACAGAAAATATACCACAATGGTATGAATTTAAAAATTTTCTTGATGACATTGTTAAAACAACTAAAAAATGTCTAGATTCATTAAAAGACGCTAAAGGAAAGATACAAGAAATGATACAAAAATTGGTGACATTTTTTAATAATATCAAACAAAATTGCAGTAGTTTTAATGAAAGTAGTCTTAGTAATTTAATTTTTTATATTGTTGAAAATATATCTTGGTGGAATATTAAATATTATCAAGATATAATTATTAAACAATATTGCTATATGTGTTTAAAATTGCTTTGTAAAATTCAGAAAGAAATTTCTAACAACAATATTTGCCAAATTAAGAAGTCTGCTCTCGAAAAAGTTAATAAATATTTTAATACAAGAAAAAACGAGATATTAACAATTGAAATATCTGATTTAACATTTCCAACGGATTGGCTCTCAACTCAGTTAACTAGAGAAAGGAAACCTGCATCGCAATCAATAACATCACCTGAAAAACCTGTGTTAAAATGTTTACCACAAAATTTGCGTAGTTTTGAATTTTGTAAAGGTGATCCATTGAGTTGCCAAATTGATAAACCTGCGGAACTACCGCCAAAATTAGAAGTGTCTATTAATTCAACTAAAGAAGAAATAAAATTAAATGAAGATAGATTAAAATTGTTGTCTTCAGAAATTATACAAATTTTATCCAGCGATAATCCGGATATTGCTAATATTAATGGTGTTATAGATAACATATTAGGAGTTAGTGAAACTGGAACACCAACAGCAGCATCAATTTCACCGGATGTTTTATTCACACGACAAACAAAGGGAGCACCTGTTAATAGGACAGAACGTGTAGAAGTCAATGGAACAGGAAAAAAAGAGGAAAAAACTGAACAAGTCACTAAACAAGTCGCTACAACAAGTAAACAAAGAGGTAGACCTCGCAAGCAAACGCCAACAACAGATGACACAGTAGGTGGAATGAACGGCAATATTAATGCGGAAGAGTTAAATCTTTTCTATGAAAATAGCTACAAATGCAATGTTGGTAATTATTTGAAGGGGTTTGTTAAAATAATAACATCTATTAATAAGCAATATGTTGATTCAAACATAAATGAAAATGAAACAGTAAAAGACATAATTGTTAAAATATTATTGAAAGATATAAATTTAATAAACTCGTCGTATGTGCCACTTTTAAATGCAGATAAAATTGTTGATACAATTAATGAGATAGATGGAACGTATACTGTTGAACAAATGAACACTATAAAAAATTTATATTCAAGTCAATTGGAGTTGTATTCTTTAATAAATACAGTTATAAATATTGATTATCAAAATGTAGATGAGAGACAATATCTTGTTGATTTAATAAATGAAAATATAAATGAAAATAGATATAATGATTTAAATTTGCCTTTTACAAAGTTGGAATTATTAAATGCAATTTTAACAAGTGATACAGCATCATTATTAAAACAGCCTGTTAGTCAACCTGTTAGTCAGCCTGTTAGTCAACTTGTTAGTCAACCTGTTAGTCAGCCTGTTAGTCAGCCTGTTAGTCAACCTGTTAGTCAACCTGTTAGTCAACCTGTTAGTCAACCTGTTAGTCAACCTGTTAGTCAACCTGTTAGCCAGTCTATTAGTCAGCAATCGATAAAGCCACGCTATATTGATTACAGAACCATGTATCCCGATATACAAAAAGATAATTATGGTCAAATGAGAAATTATTTTGACCAGACGGTAAGTGTATTTGGAGGTACTATTAAGCATAAAAGAAAACAAGTCAATAAGACAAGAACAAATAAAAGAAAAAATAAAAAAGGAACCATAAGGAAAAGAAAAGTAATAGTTAGAAAATATACAAGAAGACGTTAAAATTATTAAATTATTTATTGAATAAATAAAATAATTTAATTTACATACCAAATTGAGAGAAATCATTTAGAACTGGAGCAGGCAAGTATTCATTATTTATAGCATTATAATTAGGAACTTTTTTGCATTCAAACGCAGGTTCAGGACATCTGGCGCAAGCTGGACATGGTGGACAAGGTTCTTGTCTTGGGCATGCAGATGATGTAGGACAAGCAGGACATACAGGTGGGACAACTTCTGACTTTAAAATATATAAATCTTCTTGTCCTGGCGGGATTTGACTAGCAGGAATACCAGGCGGTAATGTACTTGAATAATTACTAGAAGTAGTGCCAGCAACTGTATTACCGGCAGGTCCTTGAGCATAATATGCAGTATTACCATATGGTCCGGTTACAGAACCTGCACTTCCGCCATAAGGGCCATAATATTGATTAGATGAATATCCATTATTGGTTGTACCAGCAACTGTATTACCATATGGTCCTTGAGCATAATAAGCAGTATTACCTTGTGGTCCAGTTACAGAACCTGCACTACCACCATACGCTCCATCATAAGTTTGAGTGCTGTAACCAGTGCTTCCGTAATATTGAGTAGAAGTATCTGTATAATTATTCTGACTACCTGATACATTATAGTAATAAGTTCCAGAAGAGGTTGTTACTTGAATAGCTTGTTGACCATTATTTGTATTTACAACAGTTGCTGTGGCACCGTTAGGTCCATAATAAGTTGTAGCAGATCCATTATTACCGTAATAGTTTGTGTAACTTTCTACAGTAGATGACGATGCATCAGTTGATTGTTGTGAAGAAGTAAAAGTTACTGGGGTTGAACTACCTGGTAGTACTATTTGTAATGATTGTGAGCCGTCGCTGTTAGTAGTTACGGATGCTGTAGTTCCTTGTGGTCCATAATATGTTGAACCTGGTGACAATTGAGTTGAACTTCCGGTGTAATGGTTATAATTATCATATTGATTTGATGAACTAGTAGAAGATCCACTTCCGGACATTGTAGAAGATCCACTTCCGGAAGAAGATCCACCGTTTTGTTGACCATTTCCAGATAAGTTAAATGTAATATTACCTGTTAATCCTTCTTTTCCGCAATTACCTCCTAAAAAGGAACATAATAAAAGGCCTAACAATAAAATTAGGAATAGAAATAATGCTTCAGTATTCATTGTATAATTTATATAGTGAAAAAAGTTTCAATTATATGTGTATAAT
>Ga0129333_10000379_pt1 | contig 35035 bp, 47 predicted proteins | sample CPB6_08_DNA_FD_94474 | JGI IMG/M metagenome (GOLD analysis project Ga0129333, IMG submission 94474) | Freshwater to marine salinity gradient microbial communities from Chesapeake Bay, USA - CPBay_Sum_0.6_0.8_DNA | ecosystem: Environmental > Aquatic > Marine > Coastal | place: USA: Chesapeake... | reverse complement strand
TTGTATTTCTCGTGGATTTGTTATTTGTTTCATCTTTATATCAGGTGCTTGTGAAGCAAGGTATGCTGCTGTTTTAGCAGGTAAATCTTCCCATGATAAACCACGAGCTTTTACTTCTTGTTTAATTACATTATAGATAGAAACAAGTGAAGGACGTGCTTTCATTACCAATGCTTCTAAGAAACCTGGTTTGTTCTTGAATGCAAGAAGAACTTTATTAACTACCAATCCCATTGCTAATCTGTTTGGTACGGCAGACATAGTTGGATCGAACTCAAAGACTGAGCGCATTACTTGGTCTGGATTAATACCTTGTGAAGCAAAGTCAGCAGAATCAACGGTTGATATAATTTGAATATCTTGTGCTGGAAATAAATCAGTTGGTGAAATTTCTTGAGACATTGCTGCAACATTTGAAGGTGCGTGTTTGAATGCACCTGATGTAGTTGGAGCAACACCTGCTTGTGACTGATGGTGATCTGTATGAATGTGAACCATTGGTTTGCCGTGAGCAAAGTCAACGATAACAACTAATAAACCAGGACGTGGTTTTTGAACTGCGTATTCCATACCACCGTATTGAATTTTGTGGCATTCTACCAACCTAACACCGTACCTTTCTAAGTACGCTTTCATACCGATTGCAGTTGTTACACCATCCAAATCCATGTGAAAGTACATAACAGCCTCTTTTCTCGTTGCTGTTAATTCTTTAATGTTTCGGATTCCTGTTTCTGTAAGCATCTGTTTTTTATCTTTCAACAGGTCTTTCAATTTTATCATTGCATCTTCCTTAAAATGTATCTTGTTTCAAATCTGCCGTTATTAAATTCAAATATTCTACACCTTTTAGAGTTAGAGAACTATCACCATATTTAATTTTATCTTTCATTCTACTAACTATATCAAAGTCATACTTTCGTACATCTTTAATCCTATATAATTTAAGTATTACCCAATCCAATTTTTCCAATACTTCTTCTTTTTGTTCTAAAGTTTTATATGCTTTCATGTCCGTGTATTTCAAATCGGACACATCATCTATTTCTAAACTTGCCCAAAACGAATCTAACATAATTAAGCCACATCATATAAATCAATAGTGTCTAATTTTTCCCAACCCTGCACATCAAAATCTATTCCAAAGAATTGAAGTAATTTCACAAATCCAGCCTTTATGTGCTCAATCGCTTTTACTATAAATTGTTTTATTTTTTCAACAACACTCTTTAACTTTTCCCATGCTTTTTTAACAAAATCAAAAAAGTTTTCATTGAGAACACTACCTTGATATGAATTAACGGCAGCAATACATTCATTTGTTGCTTTGGATAAATCTTTAGTAATTAATCTTAATGCAGTTTGAAATGTAAAACCTTTAACTCCAGTTTTCAATTCATAGGAAGAACCTTTATAAGATGCTTTTATACTAGTTGCACTCATTACTTTTTTTACATACGGACTTGAAGAATCACTAACAGATTCTATTTTTATAGATGTTGCATCTTTATCAATACATAACATTGTATCTGCTATTGCGGTTGCATCTGAGAATTTAGTTGCACCTGTCATTGCTTCATATATAAATTCTTGTTCAAATGCAGGAGAACTATCAAATAATTTTTGCATTTCTTCTTGTAATCCTTTTTGTAACTCTTCACCTTTTTTAACAAAATCATACGCCCTTTGATTCAGTTGATTGGTAATAGCTTCTTTGTCCCCAAGACTCCTAATTGCTTGTAGATTCATTGTTTCACCAACTGTTCTTAGTGCGTATAGTTTTAAATCAGTTAGAAAATTATCTGCCTTTTTTTGTGCTTCTTTTGAAAGTCCAGATTTTTCTGCAGCAGCAACCAATGTTGCTCTTGCTTCTTCTGGAGCACCTGACATTAACTGTGCTGGTCCATATTTTACAGAATAATTTCTATCACCTATAACATCTGTTTTTGATGTATCCTTATCTTTACCTGTTACGTCTTTCCATAAATCAGATGTTGACAATTTCTTTTTACCATATACAGTAGCTTTACTTTTAGCATAAGGTTTTACAGAATTGAACAATGGTTCAAGTCCTCTATCTGCATATTCCTTTGGTATTTCTTTACCTTTAGCAGCAGTATTCCACATATGAACTATAACATCTTCCGATTCTGCAGCAGTTAATCTGTTTGCTTTTTTTGCTTCTTTTTCTGCCTTTATTCTTGCTTTTTCAGCTTCTTTTTCAGCCCTTTTTCTTATTTTTTCAGCTTCTCTTTCAGCCTTTTCAGCATCGGTTAGTTTTGCTTCACGTATTATTCTTTTAACGGAAGTAAGTATTCGCCTTTCATTCTCTACTAATAATTTATACCTATTCATGTGAAATCTCTCCAATGTGAAACGGTTATAGGAACTACTATTTATTCTTAAAGTTATCTTGAAGATTTCTACCTTCATTTACTAAATCTTTCATATTACTACTCACAATTAAAGTTTAGAAAGTTGTTGTTCTGCTTCTTTTACTTTCTCTTCCCATTCAGCAACTCTCGTGGATAATTGTTTTGGTTTATCTAAATCCATATCATCTACCAATTCTTTTGGCCATTGTTTATACAATAGTTCTTTATCTATACTCTCTCCTTTGTAATTACCTTCTTTATCGTAAATAGGAACACTCAATCCCCATGGATTTTTTTTGTCTTTCATCCCGAGTGATAAACGCAAATTGTGTAAAGTTTTCTCGGATTCAATTTGTTTTTTCAAATATGCAATGTATGCCTGTAAGTATTCTTTGTTATTTGCCAATTTTTGTTTATCATCATCGGTTGGATATTTGGGTTCAGTTGCTACTTTACCTTTTATATCGGAAACTTTTTTTAATAATGCTGCCAATTCTTTATCAACTTTATCCAAAGTCATTGCGTTTGTCTTTATCCCATTTTCATTATACCAACTAACTGATTTACTATATGGACTTTTTTCGTCTTTATATAGTGATCCGTCTTTCCATTTAAGGTATAATACTCTGCCAGGACTGGAATCTCCCTTTACAAAATTACCAACATCCGCTTTAATACCCCATGCTAAATCTGAGAATATATTTTCTTCTATTCTTTTTTTAAATTTATCTTGAAGATTTCTACCTTCATTTACTAAATCTTTCATATTACTACTCTATTCTAAAATAATAAATTACCAACTATAAATATAATTCAAACTAAATTACTCTACCTCGTGGTTATAAAAATAATAAGCAGTATTACCGTAACTGCGGTCAATATCTTCACTTGACATTAATGGATTCTTAATTTTTATCTTTGGTGGTTTGTTTTTATCGTAAGGAACAATGAAATCTGGATTGTGCCATCTTAACAAATTGTTTGGGTGTATACAGAAGTTTCCATCTTCTAATTCTATGAAGTGGTAACACTTACTGTCCATGTCCTGTGAATAACCAACATGAATTTCATTTGGATCGGTATAGTAATCATCTATTGTGAAATGATAAATACCACTACGCCATTTCTTATCTCTACAAAATACATCTACTCTTTTATGCTGTAAGAACTTGAAGCAACATACTGAAATGGCGGTTGACTGGCAATCCCATGTTTGTAGTAACTGCAATCTATTCTTTTCATCAGTTGAGAGTATATCAAAGTTTTCCGTATGAAAGAAAGCACTTATTGGCATATTCCAAAATATAGCACCTATTTCACTTTGAAAATGAAACAACATCGGATAATTTAACATAGATTTTACACCAAAAATGTATCCGTGTAAATGTTTATCATAACCAGTAATTTCTTTCCGAATGTAACATTGGACATACGGAGTGTTAGCGTTTAATTGTGCCATTAGTTTCCCTCATGTTTAACATACATATAAATATGAAATATATAATATAAACAGAAATCGCCAGATATTATGTCTGGCGACTTCGTAACTCTATTAACACATGGTTATTGAGATTAATTTCTTGATGGGAAAACACCAGCAATACAAATGGAATGTTCCATATAAGGTTTACCTTGATACGTGTCTCCTATCTCAATATGCAATGGAGCACCGTGTTCATCCTTTGGTCTTAAATCTGGTAATCTAAAATTATGAATACCATCACCACCATACATTGTTCCAAGTAAAGAAAACAATGCAGCGTTGTGTTGAATTTCCATAACTTGCCCATGGCAAAATGTCCAATCACGAGGAGGAAAGTTATATGGAAATTGCACTATCATACCTAAAAATGGTTCGTACATTTTATTATCTCCTTAAAATTATTCTACTATAATCCAAAACGCACCATTGAACCAAAGGGTTCTTGATTGATTTGGTAAAATTACACAACTAATTGCCGTATCGATTATCCATGTATTGTTATTTAGTGTAACTGTATTTGCAGTTGAACCATTATAGATTGTAACGAGTTGACCGATAACTGGGTTTGATACCGCGACCAAGTTATAATCCACAGCAACTCTGGAAACAATCCACCTTGAACTCGAAGGTAAACTTGCTGGAGCGGAAGTATAAATGGAAACACTACTTGTTCTGTGTTGCGGATTAACTTCCCACGAAATTCCATTAGTTCCTCGTGTGAGAATTGAACCAACTTGAGCGGTCTCTGCTCCTTGAAGTGAAAGAAGGGTAACTGATCCACGTGTGAAATTCCTTGGAAAAAGAAGGGAATCTCTAAGAAACCTAGCCGTATCTGTAACTGAAGCATGGTTTGCATTCATTGCAAAAGCACTTGTTTCTGCGTATAGAGAAATACCAGAGTGTTCTGAATATAAAGCAGTATCCGCATAAACAGAATGCTTTGAATTTATTGCTAACTTAGTGGTATCCGATTTCACGGAATGGGCAGAATTTGCCGAATACCCAGCCAAATCAGAGTATGCAGACGAGACAGAAGAATCTGATGTATTAGCGTGCCTGGCATAGTTCGCTGTATCTGAAACTAATGCGGTATCTGAATACACCGCTCTGATTGAACTACGTGAGAATGTTGCCGTATCAGAAAGGATTGCTCTCTTTGCAAGGTTAGATTTTTCTGCAAGGTTAGCAGTTCTTGCTTCTGCTGCTTCTAAAGAATATCTTGAAAGAAGAGAATACGGTACAGATTGAATTCTTAATCTACCGAGTGTTACACCATTTACGTATGCGTATACAAATAATGGTTTACCATAATTGTTTATGAATACACTATCAGGTACACTTTCAAGTAAATAATTTAATATGCCGTTTTGAATTTCTACTTCTGCATTTTCACGATACCAGAAAGCAGATGAATTCAAATGTGAGTTTTCATCAAATGTTTCATTCGCAATATAAACTGAAAACTTTGATGCAGTTGATGTACCAGCAGGAACGTGTGCTTGATACTGAAGATTTGTTTGTGCCGATAATGTAACCGAGAATAAAGCAAATATTGCTAAAATAACTTGTTTCATCTTTCCCTCATTGATTAATTAAAAATAACTATTGTTTTGTAAACTTGATTGTCTGTTGTAATAACTCTTACAAAGAATGAGCCCTTATATGGAAGTGTAATTTGTTTTGACAATAAATTAACTCCATAGCCTACTGTAAGTCCTTTTAAATCAACCACTTCGATTCGCATTGGATTCGGTACATCAATTCTTACAATACCATCTGATGTTGGGTTTGGATATGTTAATCCTGATATTTCAATAGGTGTTGGTTCATTTATGGAAGTTGTAAGTACCTTTGGTGTACGTATTCCAACATGATAACCATTCCTATAACCAGCAACTACTTGACCGAGAGTTGCATTACCGTTTCCACCACTAACTATTTTTTTCAATAGATATGGTTGCGTATCTCCTGCCATCATGGAAGTGAAGGCAAGAAACAATACAATGATATACTTCATTGTCATAACTCCTTTCTTAATTAATAAAACTTATTCAGTAGGATTTGCATCCCTGATTCTTTCCTTAATCCATTCGTAAGCGTTCTCATCACGAGAATTTACTCGCCATTGTTTTACTGCTTTATAATCTAAATCATTTGAGCCAAAAGGTCTAACATCGGAAATCTTAGCGGTTACTCCTGTTTCAAATTCAATATGCCAAGCACATTTTTCAACACCATCAAATTCATCCCCATAATCCGTAGAAAGATTTGGATGCCCAAACGCTTTAGTCAAGTGTCTATATTCACAACCCATGACTCCAATCTGCGGGGCCATTCTTATTACGATGTTTTTATCCGTTCTGTATTTTGGATAATTCATAACCACCTCTGTTTATTTTTTATAATCAGTTTCGTAAAATCCTTTTCCATTTAATATGGGTTTACTAGAACTAAACGATTCCACTTTTTGTAAATTACATTTCTTTCCACATGAGCATTTATCTGGAATTGAATTCATTGTTGGAACATAATACTCTTTTATACTATTGCATTCTTCGCATTTGAAATCATAGACCGGCATATTTAATTAACTCCAAAAATTTGTTTTACAACTAAATCTATAAAATAAAAGGCAATACCAATAGGTACTCCTAATAAAAATACACTTATTATTGCTGTAATGGCGTATACTAGATATATTATTGGTGTTATTATCCCCACACCAATAAATTCAAAAAACTTATTTAACATAACAATTAAACCTGTATAATACTTTCAAAAACTAATTTGTAATCAACTTTATTTAGGTTGATCATTCCTTTCAAAAAACTCAAGTCCGTTCCTCTTAAATCTATTTTTACGTAGCGTTTAAGATTATCTTGTATTAGTGGGTATGCGGATTCTATAAAATTTTCTTCATCAATAGAACTATCGTCCATACTAAGTAAGAATAACTTTTCATCATCAATAATTCTTTGCAATTTACTCTTTAAATCAGAATCAAGTTCTATTAAGTTTATAATCGTTCTTGTATTAAAATTCATAATATTGATCGATTCCTTCTATTGAGAAATTCAAAAAAGACTTGCCTGTCATGTAACCAAAACATAGAGCTTTTATTTCATCGATTTGTATATTATTGTATTTATAATTTTCCAATTCATTCTTTGTTATATACATAGAATTACCATCACTGGATATAAATCGCCAACCATCAGTAAATATGAATGGTGTTCTCATACTACCTCTTATTGTTATACTGTTTCTTCTTCGTCTTCTATGAACCAATCAAAAGGTTCACCATCTTCATCGGCCCATTCTTCTTCACCATATACTGCACCTTCCATATCATCATCATCAAAAGCCTCATCTGGAAATTCTGTGTATTCTTCAGTTTCATCATCACTAAAGTTCATTTCCTTTTCATCATATTCGATTTCGTCTTCAAACTCAGTACCCATGTCTTCGTCTCCATTGTAATATTTCATATAACCGTGAATTGCTCTTAAATAATCTTCTGCTATTGTAACTTTTGATTGTAACCAATCTTCAAACTCATCGTGCTCATCAATCATTTCATAAATTTCTTTTGCACTATTCATTATAGAAAGTAATTGAGCTTTGAACATCTTACCTTCACCTTCTTTGTGGTATTCTTTTATAAGATTACTCTCTGCTATTTTTATAACTTTCTTTGCGATTCCAAATTTTTTTGGATTATCTTTTAACATTTTAGCTGTATCTACTGCTTCAAAAAGTATAGAAGATAATTTTTTAATTTGATGCTTATGTTTTTCTTCTCGTAATACATCTCTTATTTCTTTTACTACGAATTTTTTTATTTCACTCATTAAACTCTCCAATGAGGTTACTAATATACAAATTTTTATCTAATAAACAAAATTATTTTAATATAATTCTTCATCGCCTAAAAGTTCATCAAAGTCTAACTCATCTCTATCTGGCTCACCTGTAAAATCGTGCTGACTTACTCTTGTATCAATATCTATAAATGAGTCTAAGTTTGGGTCTCTTTCTTTTGAAATAAAAGATTTTCTATTCATAAGTGGTTCAACTACCGCAACAAAATCTTCTTTCTCAGAATCGGTAGTTGGTTGAGATAATTTATTTTTTAATCTGTTAGTATCCTTTGCAGTTACCATAGTTACTCGATGTCCGAACACATCTTCTTTCATCATATCCATAAGATAATTTGCATCGTTTATTTCTTTATACATTTTTTTATTACCTCGTTTCTTTTTTCTACCAGCACAATGAGCCTTTTGACTAAATCCTTTTGGCTTTGAACAGTTTATTGATCTTTTATATTTAGTAGACCATTTTTCCAATATTGAAGTTAATTCTTTTTCCATATAAATAAATATTAAACTCTTTGAATTGCGTCTAAAATATTAGAAGCAATTGGTTCAGGTAAATTTTCTTTTGTAAACCAACCCAAGTCCTCATGTTCCCAATCTATTTTTACAAAAAATCTACGTTTAGTTTTATATAAAAATAAAAAATATATTCTATCATCCACACAATATCTATCAATACGTATTAACTTTTCACTTTTAGGAATAAAATGAGTTGTCTCTTCAAAGAATTCTCTACGTGCACAATCTTCTAAAGATTCCAATTCATTCACATTTGATTCGCCAGACGGAACTGACCAGTAACCAGCTAAATAATCTGCCTTAGAAGTTCTCTTTGTTAAAAGAAATTCACCATCACCATTCATAACTAATACACCCGAAGCTGCTGGCTTCTTGATGTTAGACAACTCTTCGGGTGCTATGTAGTTTATGTTAGCCATTTTTTATTAATAGTTCTGGGAATCTACCATTTTTTAATCTGTTGTAAATCATAATGAGTTCAACTTCTGACATATCATCTAAATGTTCCTTACCAACAATTGTCTTACACCATGACATGAAATGTTTATCACCATCCCATGATATACCCATCTTAGTAGCTATCTTATGTATAGACTTCTGTGTCATCTATTATAAGGAAACATATCGTTCAATTTTTGTTTTCTTTTATTGCAACCGCAATCTTCTTTACCTGCTGCCTTAGCAACTGATTCAGCAACCTTGTCTAAGCCCAATGCACTTGTAACTTTAGCAACTGTATCACCTAACCCTTGTGATTTTTCGCTATTTGAATTAGAATTCATAGTAACACCTCTTTTTATTTTAATGTAATTAAATATTTGAGTTTATTAAACTCGGCTAACATTTCATCCCTTATGTTCAATAAGTCTGTATCTGTCTTTACATTCAACATGGAAGACAAACCAATTAAAAATTGGATTGTTTCTTCTATAAAAGAATTTATATCTTTTGCATTGCTGTTTACAATTTCAAACGGAATAGCAGGAACACGTCCGTATTTACCCATGAGAACTTCTACAAATGAATCAATCAAACCATCCATTGCACCATACGTACCACCATATGCTTGGTGACGTGCGTATGATTTAGTTTGCCAATGATAAAATCTGAGTTGTGTTTGTATTTGAACTAATTTACTTGCGATCTCATGCATAAATGTCTCCAAAGAATTTTTTACAGTATATACATATAAATATATATTCAATTATTATTATTATAATTTTATCAAATTATTCTCATAGTATATTACATTTTTAACATATATAGTACAAAAGTCTAATTCATATATACCAACTTCTATCTCATTAACAGTTAGAATACTCGGTAAGTGTAGCACCATGTCTCTTACTGCTTGTGTCCAATTGTTTCCATCAAACTCAACAATAATATCATTTACTTTTTCTGCATCAATAGAACGAATTCTATCAGATAAATTAAACTTAGTATTTGGTTGTTCCCTATCGATGTAACGTTGAATAGATTCTGAATCTAAATCCACATAGACATTTGAGCAAAATATTTCACTAAGTTCTAATAATGGTAATGTACAATTTTTCAACACTATACCAATATCATACTTGTGAGTTATTACTGGTTTCAATAATTCGTCATGTGAAACAAAACTACCCCACTTACGAATAAAGTTTCTAGTTGAACGTAGGTTCTGTTCTTCCCATTCCGAACTATTCTTTCCCGGCTCAGTTAAAGTTGGATTAAATCTACTTCCTCTACAAGTCATGTGATAAACAAATCCTTGCCAAGTTTGAATAAACTTAACACCATTCAATTGAAACCTATTGAAAATATCCGAATCTTCTTTTGATTGTGGTGCATATAATGGATCGTGTCCACCAATTTCTTGAAAATCAGCTTTCATAAATGCCCATGGTGCGAATATACCTTCCGTTGTTTTTTCACCAACTTGTAATAAATTTAATTCAGATAATAATTTTTCTTCATTAAATTCTTCTGGTTCAATTCCACAATCTAATAAAACTTTTTCTGGACCATTCGGATGTAAAGGTGGTTCGATTCTTGTCAATGAAACAATAGTTTTAGGTGCTATATACTTTTCAATAGAATCCAACGCACCTGGACACAGGTACATATCGGCATGATAAATCATACATATATCATGTGAAGAAACTTCATTAATTAATCTATCATATAGAATTGTATGTCCAATTCTTTTTGGACCATCATTGCGTATAGCCTTAAAGTTAGAATCAACCTTCATTTTATCCTGACACCATTCCCATGTACCATCATTGCTAAAGTCATCAGCAACACATATTTCTACCGTGTGACTTCCTTGATTTTTTCTTATTGCTTCATAAGACCATTTGAGATATTTCAAATTGTTTCTTGAAGGCTGAATAAAACTTATCTTCACTATAAAACTCCTTATACATTTTTTTAGTAATATCACTCTGCTCTTTATAAAATTCTTCGTCTTTTAGTTTCAATGCCAACTTCCTTGCTGTTTGTAAATCTCCAACATCAACTGAAAGGTTTGGGTGCAACAACTCTTGTGTATCTAAACCATTATAGCCAATGCATGGAATACCAAGATAAGAACAGTTTAATGCAAATGTTCCTGCTGCATGAGTTCTCATTAAATGAATACCCCACTTAAATTTATTCAATGCATAAATCCATTCTTTCCAATTCATATATGGTAAATGTTTGATTAAGTGTTCCTCTCCAGGTTGCCGTCTACCCATCGATGGTGCGTACACATCTTCACTTAAATCAGAAGCAATTATGTATGAATCAAATCCACCATACCAAGATACAAAGTTTCCACCTATTATAACACCATTTCTTTCTACACTTGGAATATCACTAATCACTTCTTCAATCATAAGAGCAGGTAACACACGAACATCAGGATGTGAAGTTAAACCTTGATAATACATTTGGTCAGCTTTATTGTGAGTGAATATAATATCTGCTGAAGTTAATGTATTAAAATACCAAATCTGTTTTGCTAAATCATAATCTTGCCAGAACCAATTTGGTCCTTCTTGCATTATTGCTACTTTCTTACAAGTTGATTTTAATTCATCTATATTAAAGTTTGGATTATTCTTAGGAATAATAACTACACCCAAGTCATATTCTTCATTTGGAACTTGCCCAATAGTGTAGTGAGTTGCATTCAATGCACACATCCAAGCAAATTCAGTTCTCATGTTTTCATGTGTTCTCGGTATCTTACCATTGAATCCCATTTCTGTAAAGAATGCTATCTTCATAAAACTATCTTAGAAAGTGAAGGAAACATAGGGTTAACAATTTCATACTGAACTTTTTGCTGTATTGAACTGAATGGTTTTTTATTGTACTTAATCATCCATTCAACATTGTCTCGTTCAACAGTACCACCTTCAAATAAAACCACACCATGCTTTTTGTTCTTTACAAGTGAATCATAAACTAATTCAATTATATCACCATCATTGGAAATATCTAAGTGCATTAAATCGAAGTCAGTAGGATTCAATACCCATTCATAAAAATTCATTTCTTGCAATTCAACATAATCGGTTAAACCATACTTAATAACATTAGAGTGAGTTTCATTTATGGATGCGTGTTTGTACTCATACTTGTCCCAAATATCATAACATATAAGTTTCCCTCTACCAAGTTCCCTCAGAGCAGAAGCAATACAAATAGTAGAATAACCATAGAGTGCACCAAACTCAATAACTCGTTCTGGTTTATAATCCAAAACTGTTTGATAAATAGTGCTTCCTAATGTGTTTATAGAATAACTCGATTCAATATTTGGTTCATTAAAAGTCATAGCGTAAATAGTTTATAGTGTGTAAATAATTTTCTCTTAAAGTTTCTTTACTTGTTGGGTGCATCGGTGTACATACTACATTTGTATACCTACATAATATATCATTAATACCGCTGTGATAACCAATGTTAACAATTGCTCTTGACTTTATGTATAACTGAACTCGTAATGGAATTTTCATATCCTTAAAATTTCCTTTAACATTAACAAAGTTAAACTTTGTTTCACTTATGTCTTTACTTCCATAATAGAAGAACGGTAAATCTTTGTATAATTCCAAAGCACCAATAAGTAATTCATTTACATTGTCTTCATAAAAATCTTTTGTGGTATTAGCCAATAACAATGAACCGAATTTATTATCACCAATATAAGAATTTATTATTTCATTTCCTAATTGTATTTCTTCATGTGTGAAATAAATCTCAGGTAAATAATCTTTCATTTCTGAATCTGCGAATTGCCAGAACTTTAACATTTGTTTTACAAGTGGTATTTCTGGATCATCTAAATCGTATATTCTATAATGGTCATGGAAAACTTCATCATCTATATTATCTATAAATCCGTCAACCCACGGATTGTTGTGAAATATTTGTTTAACATTTTCAAACGGATTGTTCCATTGATTCCATGTATTTCTACCTGCAAACATATTTGTTAATAAATCAACAGATGGAACATACACTTTACAATCTGGATATTTCTGCTTTAGTAATCGAGGCATTGCAGATATAATTCCCCAATCACCTAATGAGTTACAAGTTCTTAACACTATAAACTTTTTGTTTGCCAAATACTCATCTGGTATATAAGAGGGATCATTTACATCAAAACCAAGTTTGTCAGTTTCAAATGCGTGTCTAATTGTGTTATCGTATATTCTATAAAAAATAGCCATGATTAAAACCTTTTAATTGAACCGTCTGAAAAATAATAAGTAACTCCTCTAATACAACATTCCGCAATGTTATAGTATGGAGTTAGAACATGACATTCTGTATTTGTTCCTGATATTGCATCGGTAACTCCTGCTTGATAACCGATATTAAATTTTGCGTTACTCTTAACATAAAGTTGTTCACGTATTGTTAAATCTGTTTTAGAAAAATCAATGGCGTTATTAAAACGTTTCTTCCACTTTGTTGTTTCTAAATCAAAAGCGTTGGAATAATAAAACACAGGATAATTGGAATATTGTTCAGACGCATTAAATAGTTCAGTATCATACTCCCACTCGTTACGGTACTCTTCTATTCTTGCTGAAAATAATAAACAACCATACTCAGAATTTCCCATGTGTGATTTAATAAATGCGTCACCTTTTTCTTTTTCTTCATTAGAAAAGTATAACTTAGGTCTACTATCAATAGTTTTTAACTCTTCTTCTGTGAACCCAAACCTACGAAGTATTTGTTCAGCTAAAGGTTCATCGCAGGAACGAATATCACCGTTTGGTCTTTTAACTAAACTTGTATAACATCTTTCGTGATCTGTGAATATATTTTCAAATTCTCCGAAGTTGTAATAATAATCTATATGTGGATTATTAGCATTAACAATATGAAAATTCTGCAAACCATTATTGGTTCCAGATGAATAATATTCCAAACCCGCTTCACCAAAAAACTTCAATAAATATTCATCAGTTGGTAATGCTATTTGTATCTTAGGATGTTTTGTTTTCAATGCTTCAAAGATTCCACTTGTTATTGCATAATCTCCAATAGTATGGCACATTCTTAAAAAAGGAAACCATCCATCATAATTGTCTGGTAATCCTGGAACAGAATGTTTTTCTTTATCTTCTTTGGAAAACAATAAGTAATGAAGTTCATCCATCACTACAACTTTATCATTTATTATTCTATAATACAGCATTATAAACCGCCAGTTAATTTAATTGTAGTTCCATTAACATAAGGATTATTTATTAGAAAGTCAATAGTCATTGCTATTTCTTCAGGTGTACCGAGTCTTTTAGCAGGAATTGATTTAATTGTATTCTTTAGAAATTCCTCGTCTAATGTATAAGTTAAACCACCGTCCATGTAACCCAACTGAATACAGTTTGCAGTTATTCCTTTTTGTGCATTTTCAATGCAAATTGTTTTTACAATGTTTTCATAGTATGCTTTTGCTGCTGCATACAAGGATGTACCAATAACATTTTTATCAACTGTTATACTTGAAGCAAGTATTATTCTACCAAAGTTTCTTTCTCTCATATTTGGTAATGCGTTTGCTATACAAGTAGTAACACCTCCAATGTTTATTGCTATCTGTTTATTTAATTCTTCTTGATTATCTTTGTACTTGTGCAAGAAAGAATTAAAATTATAATTAGAAAAAATAACAAGCACATCTAAATCTTTATTACTATTGAAATATTTCTGTATTTCTAATTCTTCTTCAAGATTAACCAATCTCGAACCAACTGGCTTTATAGTATGTGTTCCTAAATGTTCTATAACTTTCGAACCAAGTCCACCTGTACCACCAAAAAAAACTATCTTTGCCATACATCACCCAATTATATGATTTAATATATCTTTGTTTGTTAAGTCTTTATCTGAATATATTCCGTTAGTAACATCTGAGAATAAAGGTGCATAGTAATGGTTACACCCTTCAAAGTAAAAATGAGTGGCCTGTGAATGACGTGTTAAATTTTTATCAATAATTTCAGCACCACCATGTAATAAATTAGCAGCCCAAATTAATGTTTGACCTTTTTTACCTATCCATTGTTTTTTGTTCTCACTCATTGTTTCTACTAAATGAATAAGAAAGTTTTCATACTCAGCGTAATTTTCAAATTGATTTCCAAACTCCACAACTGGTAAATTTAAGTTTTGAAAATTATAATGTGGATGTTTGTGACTACCTGGTACTATATTCAATGGACCATTTAGTTCACTCATATCTTCTAAAGCAGTCCAAGTTCCAACCATCCATCTTTCTGGTTGAGTATAAAAATGAATAGAGTCTTGGTGTAATGGTTGATTACTACCCTTCAAAAAATTTATAGTTTGAAATGGAACTGGTTTTTTATTATAAAGAAACTCAAGTGTTTTCAATATCTTAGGATGACGAGCTAAATCTAAAACATACGGATTAGTTCTCCATGCTTCAAAAACTCTAGGTGAATCTGAGTAATGGTATCTCGAATCTTGTGTTGGTAATTTATCTAATTCATCTTGAACGCCACTAATTAAATTACTAATAAAATTGTCATCCAATTCTAAATCAATCACAACATATCCATCTCTATTATACTTTATTAGAGTTTCTCTTTCTTCTTCTGTATACTCTGAGTTGTTTAGTATTTTTTCAAAAAATGGAGATTCAATCCAAGGAATATCCATCGCTGTTTTTTCTGTGAAATAGTTTTTCATATTATGCCCCAACTGTGTATATAAATTTTTTATTTAGATTTTCTCTTGTTTCAAATCTACGTTGACTATTATGCTTTGTGTAATTTGCTGCAAGTGGTGAATACTCTGAGTGATTCATTATCGTTCTACCATCGTGAACAAAAGAACTAGAGAAAAGAACTTCTGCATTTTCACTACCTAATGTAGAATCTGCAATATCATACTGTTCTTTATACGTAGAATAATTTTGCAATATACGGATTATATCAGAATCGTTATATGTTTTTTTCATCCATTCTGTAGAAACCATTCCACATCCTCCACCACAATGTAATTTTCCATAATTACTTATAGGTGCTAAAGCGATAAATCCTAATTGCTCTTTATTTTTTTCCCAAAAATCTACGAATGATTTCATATAATTTTCGTGATAAATTATTACATCATCTTCAGAGAAGAACCAATAGTCATATTCATTTTTAAATTGAGAGAAAGCTGTTAAATAAGCACCGAATGATAAACCAATGTTATCTCGTTTAATAACTTTAATACAACCATTCTTAGTTTGCATACCATCATATTTATCGAGTGAATTATCTAATTCTGTGTTTGTTTTGTTTACTACAAATAAAACATCGGTATCTATTCCGTTCTCAATATTTAATTCCGTGTTTACTATTGTAGGAACTAATTCAGTAATGTTACTAACGTTGTTACTAAATTGTCTTCTCCATCCAAACCAAAAGCATATTACTTTACAACACTTCATATATTTTCTTAATGTTTCTTCAAAAATTCTTTATCTTTTGCAAACGCAAGTACGTTCTCTTTATTTCTCATTTTATGAAACTTTAAAGGATTTCCAAGCCAAACACTCCATTCAATTAATTCAACTTTTGGATAAACAAAACTTTTAGCACCAATAGTGCAGCCTTCTGGTAGATGAACACCAGGAAACAACATTGTATCAGAAGCAATACCAGAGTGGTTACTCAACGTAATATCGCCTCTAAATATTTTGTTGTTACCCCAAAACTCATTTACAGGTCCAAAGTCACCACTATAATCCTCAGATGCACAGAACAATTTAGAACCATATCCTATGAAAGTCCAGTCACCCAATGTAATTGTATGAGAACTTCCACCACCAAGAACTGCGTGAGAACAAATCTGAACATAACTTCCAACTTTTAATTTAGTTGTTATTAAAGTAAATGGGTCTATTCTAACGTTATCACTTAGGTAAACTTCTTTTGGATTTGTGAATACAACATTATGTCCAATAAATACATTATTACCACAGTACCCCAATTCTTTTTTAATTTCTTCATTCCAACCGATCATAAATTTTCACCTACTTCAATCATGTATATATTATGAACATGATCATTCTGTGCAACAAAATCAAAACACTTACTTAATTTTAAATTATTTTCTTCACAGAAGTTAACTAAATCAATTTCTTTTATAAAACTAACTCCGTAAAACTCATCAGATATTTCTGGTTTATAATCTATAACATTATCTTCTTCTGCAATAAAACAAGAGAATATAATTTTTGCTTCTTTGTTTGTTTCAAATAAAGGTTTCAAATTAAAAATTATATCTTTAACTGCATCTATTTTTAAATGTGTAAAAATAGAAATCAAAACAACACAGTCTATTTTATTTTTTAGAACCGATGTTAAATCTTCGTTTATTAATCCAAAGTAATTTCTATTATCAGTTAAGTATTTTTTTGCAATATCAAGTCTTTCAATACCATGCTCTGAATTTATTTCTAATCCGTAGTACGTATAATCTTTTAACCGTTCACTAATAAAATTAGCTAATATCCCCGCACCACATCCGTAGTCTAATATGGAAACCCCTTCTTTAAATAAATCACGAACAGGTTCTAAGAAGCATGACATACCAATTGAAGCAAGTGGTTCTATATAAGTTCCACCATATAATGATTGTGGTGGAACTTCTATAATAGGTTTCTGTTGTTTAATACTCCAAAACTCTTCCCAATGTTTCATCACCAACCCCTCTTGATACAGTTAACAATATATTCACGTTGCTCTTCAGTAACCCACCAACCAACAGGAATACATATCATGTCTTTAGTTACCATTTCCACATTGGGTAATTCAGTAACGAATTCTTTAACGCAAGTATGTTTATCGTTTCTTTCATGTACTCTACTCGTAACAATGCCACAACTATTCATGTAACGCATAAACTCATCTCTTCTTTCTACTCGCATTGTATATAACCAATAAGCAGATTTTTTTCTTGGAGAATTTTCTAAGAGTGTTACACCACTTACACCTTGAAGTTCTGTGTTGTAATACTTAGCGTTATCTCTATGTTTACCAATTATATACTTTGCGTGTTTTAAATTTTCTATACCAACCGCAGCAGAAACATCATTCATGTGAAACTTAAATCCCCATTCTTCTATATCGCTTTCACATCTAAAATCTGCTCTTGGTCCTTCTCTATCAATCCCATACCATCTTTGTAGTTTTCCACGTTTATTTAATTCATTGTAAGGACACAACCAAAACCCACCGTCAATAGAAGTTATGTGCTTAATCGCTTGCATTGAAAAAGTTGAAATAGTATCGAATGTGCCAATGAGTTTATTATCTAATTCAGAACCAAAAGCATGAGCCGAATCATCTACTATCATAAATGAAAAACCATACTTGGCGTGAAAATCATTTCTGATTTTTTGAAGTTCAACCAAATCAACAGGATACCCACCCCAATGAACAACAACAACAATCTTTGTTTTTTCTGATAACTTTGCTTTCAAATCTTCCAAAGAAATATTCATTGTATTTGGATCAACATCAACCCATTTTATTTTTAAACCGTTTGCCAATATTGGCCAGTTTGTTGCGGTACAAGTTAGTGGTGTTGTTAGAACTTCATCACCCTCTTCTAATCCTTGCCAATCATACCAAGTTTGACCAGCATCGTATGTTGTTGTGAGTCTTGATGGTTTCTTTAGTAGATGATAAATTAGATGCTCTGCCGAAGTTGCTGAGTTGAACGTTAAAACTTCAGCTGATGTATTTCCAAAGTAAGAAGTTAGATTCTTCTCCAACTCTTCTACCTTTGGCCCTTGACCAATAAACCCACTAGTAAGAACTTCTGTAACAGCTTTTGGTGCTGTTTCAGACATGAACACTTTGAATAATGGTATTTTTTCCATAACAATTCCTATATTTGACTATAAAATTCATTTTGTTTTTCTTGCCGTTCTATTGTTTTAGGATGAAACAAACAATACTCAACTTCTTCAGGCAGTACAGCGTAAGTAGTAAACCCACTTAATCGCTCATGTACTTTGTTTTTCCAAACAATAGATTCTTTATTTTTATAAATTCTTGTTTGTAAATCTGGCCAATTCACTCTACCTTCTTTATCATAAGTCCAGTTCCATTGGTTTATATGTTCTTCGGTTATTCCTTGAACAGTATTCCATCTTGGAACTAAAAACATATCAACTTCTTTATTTTCTTTTAAAATATCATGTATGTTTACTATTAAAACTTCGTTGGGTATTTCATCTGCATCAATATTAAAAATCCATTCTTTTGTACAATACGTTTTCAAATTATTCTTGAAGCTGGAGAAATCATTGTTCAATGGAAATTCAATAACGGTTAAGTTTTTTATTCTTGCTTTATGCGAATTAACAACTTCTATAACCTCGTTGGTTACAGATAAACTATCCATTTGTAAAACAATTTCATCTTGGTCAGATATTTTTGAATCAAGAAAATTTAATAATGTATTCAACTGATTGTGTTCGTTACAAACAGTAATGGTGTACGAAATCATTTGGTTTCTCCTTAACTACTGATTTTTTTAAGTTTAGGTAAACTCAAAGCAACTCTCTCTGCAAACTTTGGAAGTTTTTCTTCTAACATAGTTTCAAACTTTTTACACATAGAATTATATGACCAAATACTTTTTAGTTCACGAATACCTATTTTAGAATTTTGTAAGTATTTATTATAATTCTTATGAACTTTATCCATAGTTTCTGCTGCATATTGGTAATCTACTGTAAACCAACGTGTTCCTTTGTTTATAATTGTATCCCAAACAGCAGTTGGATGAACCTCTAACAAAGATCCTTTCAATGGAATATGGAATTTCTCATTGATAAAATCCATATGTCCACTCCAACCAGAAACAATAATTGGTTTACCCGATGCCATAAATTCAGCAATCGGTCTTCCATATCCCTCACCCTTTGTGAATGAAACCATAGCCTTCACTTTCTTATGATTATAAAGAGAATTCATTTCACTATCAGTTAGTTCACCATGTAGTAAATAAATCTCTGGTAGATTTTTCTTTTTACTCATTCGCTTAATAAGATTAATTTTATCCATTACTCTACTTCTATCTGAGATAGAGAATGTTCCGCTTGTACATTTCAAAAGAAGTGCCGGTGGATTTACTGTGTCACCAAATGTTTCACAGAAAGTATAAATCAGTCCAGAAATATCTTTTCTATCTTGACCGAAGTCTCCTTTAAGCCAATGTCCAACAAACAAATATACGAAATTGTTTGGAATAGAATCTAATATTTCTGTTATATTTTTTTCTAACGGATTCTCTTTGTTGTATATATCAGTTCTAACACCTTCATGTAAAACTTCTATAGGTACAGTTACTTTAAGACTTCCAACTTTTTGGTTTGTTTGCTTATCCATTTTATCGTATTGAGTATTATCAAATACCCACTTAGCGTGTTTGGATGGAACAATAATCAAATTCATACGATTACAACCATCAATCCACTCAGGAGAACAAGCGTCAGTTTCCACACCTGCTGTAATTCCAATATTATATTTACCAACTGGTTGGAATTCATTTGGAATAGTACATTGCATCCAAATGTCTGGCTGTGATTGTAAGCCTGGAATTATTAAGTCTTTAATTTTTTTCATATCTGCATTATCTGAATCCAATGCGTCCATGGGAGTTTCACCCCAATTTATTGATATTACTTGTATATCAAACTTATCCATTTCTATAAGTGATAAAAGTAAATCTCTCGCATGAGAACCATAACCACTCATAGTTGCAACTGGTCCACAAAAAGCTAATTTTGGTCTATAACTCATCATTCCCTCACACTAAATGTAATTCAAAACTTTTTCTTGGTACGAAATTTTCAAATGTATCGTTGATACTTTTTGAAACTCGCTCACACATATTATCTCTTGACATACCAACTTCCGCATTCCTAATAAACTCTCTTCCTTTTAATCCGGCAAATATTCTATCTTCTTTTGAAGTTATGTACCACTCGTATAATGCCTGACCAATATCTCTGAAGTCTGCTCTATCATCAAAAATATAAGGAGTTGGTACTGAACCTTGTAATGAAATGTTTGATGGGAACACAGGTTTAACCCATTCACCGTGTTGTAAATGTCCCCACTCATCTTTTCTATGAAGTGTATGAACTTCCAAATAATCTTCCGCTGTAAAATACGTACCAGTCTTTGGATTTATAAAACCACATTGGTCTTGTAAACCACCTGTAACATTTACCACAATCGGTGTACCTGCCGCGATTGCTTCTGCAGTTCCTAAGCCAAATCCTTCATTTGAAGCCATGTTAAGAACAACATCTGCTACATTATATAAGACATTTAATTTTGGAGATGGAACTACTTTATCGTCAAACAAAACTGTGTACTCATTACATAACTCACCAACCAATGAAACTAAGTCAGTTCCATTTGGATCAACTGGTTGAGTGTGCATCAACAGAGCGCAATCTTCTGCAGCATTACCACCATTCTTATCTACAAGTTGGCAAAAATGTTTATAAGCAAGAACTACATCACCTGGATGCTTTCGATGAATGTTTCTATTGTTCCACATAACAATAAACTTGTTTGGGTTATTACCACGAAGTTTTTTATTTTCTTCTTGTAGTTCTTCCCATTGGTTATTAGCTACTGTATTCTCTTCTCTAATAGGGTGAAACATATCAGTATCAATTCCGTGAGGTACATACGTTATTCTATGTTCGGGAATTTCTTCACCAAAACGTTTAAGAATGCGTGTATTTAATCCATACGTTTGTTTTGAAATTGCCATTAACAAATCACAACTTGCATATGCTTCTTTGTTCCACATAGGATCTGTTGCTGTATTTCCAATTAAACCAGCACCATCCCATATATTCAAATACATCAGCGGAATTTTTTTACGTATTTCATGTTCCATATTATATAACCATCCCCAAAATCTTGGGTCTGTGAAATGTAATATAGCATCTGGTTTTTCTGCTTGCATTATTCTACGAATAAGAAAAGAATCCCCATAACCATCATTACAATAAATTTTTACACTTGCCGTATCATCACCACTTCTTTCTTTAGCATCTTGTGATAAATCGAATATCTTACCTTTATCTGGGTGATTAATTGCTGCACCGACTTGTACCCAATCAAAGTCTTTTACTGTACCGAGAACTAAATCACGAGACACAGTTGCAATTCCAGATGTTAGCCGTAAATCATCTGATAATAATAATATTTTTTTCTTTGCCATACATAACCTTTTATTAATAATATACTTATATAGTATTCGTAACGTAACTTCCTGATAGGTGATTCTGAATTAGTTTTTCTAAAAGACCACTAACTTTGTATCCATTACTATTACAGTAATTTAACATTTCTTCTTTTATTCTTGCTCTAATTTGAATACTTGAATATTTTGATTTTTCATCCACAATTTTCTCCAATGTTTAGATAAATTCCATACATACATAAATATGTACTAATTATAGAAAACAGTAGAAAATAGTAGAAATTATTTTAGAACGGTAGGGTATTTCTTTTTTCCTTCGGACATAAATCTTCAGACTTATTGAAATCACAAAATCTACAATTAGAATATTCATTGCCACCTTCTGGTGTATAAACAACATCTAACTTAAATTCACCGTCTTCTGTAAAGTTGGTGGTTATAAATTCGTGTATTTCTTTTTGAATTTGATTCTGAGAAACTTTCCCGTGCGATGGTTCAAATCTTTGAACTCTTCTTTTCATTGCTTCATATTCAGCGTCTTCCCTTATCTTTCTTCTTAGAATAAGATATTCAACGTGAATACTTTCTGGACTAACATTATATTGTTTTGCATAATATGTTTTATACAAAACAAGTTGCGATACTTTTGCTTTATCATTCTTATGATACTTACCCCATCCACCTGTACTTGTTTTGAAATCGTAAATATAAATCTCATCTGTTTTTGTATTCTTTATTACCAAGTCCAAAAATCCAACAAGTCTTACACTCGAATGAGTTTCAAGTGGAATTATATTAATCGGTAATTCTATTCCAACTAATTCATAATCTTTCTTTAAGAAGAAGTCTGCCCTATGTGCCTTGAACCATTTTAGAATTTCAATACCATCATTACAATACTCAGCAAGTTCATTTTGATTTGAGAAGTGTACCCCATTAGTTTCTGTAAGTAGTTTTTTATAATGTTCCTTCAAACCATTCTGAAGCATTATATCTAACTCTAAAGCGTTTGCTTCGTTTATTGATTTTTCATATATAGTCTTTACATATTCTTGTAGAACTTCATGCATCACCGTTCCAAACAACATTGCTATGTTTGGAGTAAAAATGCCAACCTTATCTTTGTAAACAAGTTTCCACCTGTGAGGGCAACCCTTCCACATTTGATATTGTGAAAAGGATATTTTTTTATCAGACATTTTGTTTTTTTGCTCTTAGTGGTACAAATAAATTAACGATTGGTAAGTTACCAGTATCGTAGAATACACCACTAAAGAATTGACCTGCCGTTCTTAACATAGCATCGTAATCTATTACACCGTATTGGTTTACGGAAGATTGCATTACCTTGAAAGCATTTGGATTTTTTATAGCAAGTGAATCTGGGTTTGTTTGGTACTCTTTTAATACTTGTGGTATATTTAATATTCTTGTTCCATCGTACTCTGCTGCATATAAATTATTACTTTTAACCATACGCTCAACTTTTGCTAAGTCTGTATAGTAAAATACTCTTGGTACTTTTGATAATTTATAATCATTACGTGACCAAGAAGATGGACGTTGACTTGACAATGCTGGATCAAGTAGTGCTACATTTCCTAAATCTTCTTTTGAAAAGTGGTATAACATAACTCTACCATTCAATGTGAACGCTTCCATTATCAAGTCTTTTAATTTCATCCAATTTTCTCCCATTCAAACTCATTATTTCCAAAATGACCATTCCTTGCAGTCTGTAAATAAATAGGAGTTTTTAATTTTAATCGTTCAATGATTTTACTTGGAGTTAAATCGGTATGAGTAAATTTATTCAATCCATATTCTTTACCAGTTGTTGGGTCGAATATACGATACGAAACAGGAAACTCTTCACCGATTGCATACGCCAGTTGAACTTTTATTTTATTTGCTTCTGGATTTTCATGTAGTGTTTTAATAGCAATGTGTCTCGCCATATAAGCAGCACTTCTATCAACTTTACTTGGGTCTTTACCAGAGAAAGCACCACCACCGATTTCACAATCAGCACCATATTGGTCAACTACAATCTTTCTACCTGTTAGCCCACAGTCAGAAACTGGACCACCTATGTTCCATTCACCAGCAGGATTTATATGATAAATTGTTTTATCTGTAAATAACTCTGCAAGTTCCTTTGGAATAGTTTCCAATACAACTGGCAAAATATCTGAATGAAAATATTTTCTAAGTTGTTCAAGTGAAACCATTTCGGAATGACAAGTTGAAAATACAACAGAATGAATACCAACTGCTTTACCATCTGAATATACAACAGATACTTGACTCTTCATATCAGGGCGAAGTTTTTGTACATGACCAAGTTTAGCACCTTTCTTTCTAATATCAGTTGCTACTTCTATAATTTTTTTAGCTAAGTAAATTGCTATTGGCATATAAGTTGGAGTTTCACGTGTTGCGTATCCAAACATAATACCTTGGTCTCCTGCTGTTACAACTCCAGCTTTATCAACTGCTTGATTAATTTCAGGGGATTGAGTTGATATATTAAAATGAATACGGCAATAGTCTGAATTAAAGAACGGTGATTCTTCTTTTGTATAACCAATATCCTTTATAACCCATCTAATTAATTGTGTGAGTGATAATTCTAAAGTTCGTTTATCTTTATTAACGGTAGATTTTATTTCACCAGAAACATAAATATCATTATCTTTAACCATTACTTCACAAGCAACTTTTGCGTCTGGGTCTCTCTGTAAGTACCAATCAAGAACTGCGTCTGATATTTGGTCAGCTATTTTATCAGGATGCCCTTCACTTACATATTCCGAAGTCCAAATATATATACTCATTATTTCCCCCATTTACCAGATTGAACAAGTTGTGCAATTATTCCGTATACAGAAATATCTTTGAATGTATCGTTTAGTGATTCACCAACTGCATCTTGTGAACCAAACATAATCATTTGTTTATAACGATTTATTTTATCATTAATTCTAAAGAATAAACCTTGTAAAGAAAGTTTACGGTCATCTTCTCTTTCAAGATTACTCCCCATTGAAATATTATCTGGACCATAGTTCTTTTGTTTTCCACAAAATAGTTCGTACTGTTCTTGTTGAATGCGTTTAAATTCTTTAGTCATAGTTGGAAACTTCTCTTCCATTTCGGAAACAACACCACTTTGTTTTCTCCCTAAGTCTATTTCTTTAATTGACATTTTGTTCCTCATTTTATTGTCTTCAATTTCTTTTCAAAATCTTTTATTGCGTCTTCCTTAGTACCATACTTCTTTAGTATAGTAGTAAGTTCGGTTGGATTAGTAGTTTTCAGAAAACGAATATACTCAAACACTTCGCTCTTTCCAAGTTGAAAATGGTTACAAAATAAAGTAATCATTTCTGGTTCTATGTCAACTCTGTTCTTAGCTTTAACATACTTTAGAAAGAACGAATGTTTTGGTAGAGTATCCGATAATAGTTTATAATAATCTTCTGATGTTAATATTCCATTCGAGTATTTCTGAAACTCATTTATAACTTCCACAAGTTCCGGCTCCATAGAGAAGAAACGTGAAATCATATAGTTACTCCAACTCTTCTTATCTTCTTCAGATAAGTCTTCCCACTTTGTCTTACGAAGTGTAACACCTTTTAAGTGGTCGAATATATTCTTAGCAGCCATTATTAAAATCCTATTAATCGTTTAATTGTTGTCTTCTCGATGGTAAAAACTCTTCATTAATATTTCCACACTCAAGACAAGCGTATGTTGGAATTGGAATAATTCCTTCTTGTCCAGTTGGTGAAAGTAATGCAGAAATCTTTTTAAAGAATGTTACTTGATGGAAAAACTTTCCACCACAATAAGAACAAGCAATATCGCTCGCTTGATTTAAGTCAACATTAATTCTTTGTTGTTCTTGTCCTGGTGGTTGTCCACCACCATTAATATCAAATACACTCATCCTTTTCTCCTTTGTTCAATTTCCATAATAATTTGAATAAACATTGCCATTGCATTTATTTCGTGGTCAACCACAAAACTATCTTTGTATTGTGTTTCTGCTATGATTAAAATAATAGTTGATACAAAACCGCTTGCGTAACTATCTACATTATCATAGAGATAACGAAACAGTTGGTTAAAATCTCTCGCATGATTGTCTGCAAGTATCTGACGAATACCTTCAAACTTTTCTTTTTTGTTTTTATCTGATTTCAGTAAATCAACAATAGTTGAAAAGTAATTAGTTTCCACCAATGTTGATTCATCTAACTTCAGATTACCGTTTATAACACACCGTTGAGTTGTATTAATAACTCTACGAATATCTGGATAGTTCGAGTTTATAATACTAACAAGGTTTTCTTTGTTATATTTAATTCCCTCGCTTTCCAAAATAGTTACGAGATGTTGTGCAACTTCTTTTTTAGATGGTGGAACTATATTGAATATTTGACAACGTGATTGAATTGGGTCAATAATCTTTTCAACATAGTTACACGTTAAAATGAAACGAGTAGTTTTACTAAATGTTTCAATTACATTACGAAGTGCTGCTTGAGCGTTCGGTGTCATGTAATCACACTCATCGAGAATAATTAGTTTCAATCCTCCAAATCCAATAGAAGAAGCAAACTGTTTAATCTTATCACGAACAGTATCTACTGAGTTTTCATCCGATGCATTTATATAAATATAATTATCTTTTGCTATAGTGTTAGCAACAATTTTAGCAAGAGTTGTTTTACCGCTACCAGCATCGCCATGTAAAAGTAAGTGCGGTACATCATTTGTTTTAATATATTGTGCAAAAGTTTCTTTAACTGTTGGGTTTCCAACGTAAGTTTCAAGTGTTTCGGGACGATACTTTTCGTTCCAAATTGTATGAGATTTGTTAAACATACGTAGCCTATATTCTTAATAATTAATTTCTACAAATATACGAATTTATTCTTTATCTACCAACGGCTTACGAAATATAAAAATAGGTTCTTGTTTCCACCATTGATTCTTATGGAAAACTTTATTAGAAGTTCTTTCTGCTAATTTTTCTTGGTCAGAGTTTCCAATCATTCTACCCATCGCCATTCCAAATTTACCTACATACTCCATTCCCAATGATTCTAATATATCAATTGAATCTTTTTCAAGGTGAACTATTTTGTTAGTTGAAATTCTAATATCAGCTATATTCCAACAAAGGTAACGGTCTGATTTCAAATAAGCAACCGCGGTTTCTAATGTTGGGCGTAAAAAGTTATCACGCCAATCCGCATACTCACTATGTGCTTTATAGGACTGAGTTGCGTCATCCGAATACATTTCTCGATTAAAGTATGGTGGTGAAGTAAAAACAAAATCTAACTTACCTTTATACTTTTGAAATTTAGGATTAAACTGAATTGTTTCCGAACCATCTTGGAAAAGCTCGTACGTATGATTTTCATTTGTAACAAAGAACTTTGAAGATACATTTGTACCACGCTCGCCTATTGATTTTAGGAAAAAGTCTGCAAGGTATTCATAACGACTTATTCCTAATTCATCAATAAAGTTATCTGTGTTTGGGTCTGTTCCAACATAATGTATTGGACGACCAACAGACATTGCACCTAATATGCGACCACCCCAACCAGAACTTGGATCATATACCGTTACTGTTTCACTTGCAGGTATATGTTTTGTAAAGTGTTCATAAAGAAACTTTGCGGTCATAGGTGGAAAGTTTACAGCTGGCTGACAAAAGGACATACGAAATACTTGTATTGCACTTGGAAATAATTTTATATTCTTTTCGTAAACACGAACAATATAAACATTAGCTCTCGGTTCAGAACCTTCTTTCTGTATATTAAATGTATCAGTTAAATCTTCTGGACTACCCAACGTGAATAACATAAAATCATCAATCAAACCTTCCGCTAAGAATTGTCTAATCTCATCTGCTTTTATAGTCAAATACTTTTTATATTTTTTAGTTTGAGTTTCTAAGGTGCATGATATTTTAGAAATACGAACACCTTGTCCATCGAATCTTCCATCGCCATTTTTATACGCCATGAAGAAATCACGGAGAGTTTCACCTTCTTTGAAGTAAGGATTCTTTACTTGATTTGAAGATAAAGACTTACTGTACAAATACATAGAATCGTTGTAAACACTTCTCTTCATAATGTGGTGAAATGTTTCTTTCATAGAGTCTGTAAAATAATCGTAAATCGATTTACCAGAATCACTTCCCATACCTGATGCAATTTTAGTTTTTAGCATTGTTGGAAAGAATTGATTTGCTGCCGAACCAACTTTTGTGAAATTAGCAATGACTCCAATCATGTCAGAGTCATTGCCTTCTTCCACACTATGAAAAATAGATGAGGCGTTAAACTGACGTAGTTTAGAGAATGATTGATTAATCTCTTCCTCAGTTCTACCAACGACTGGTGGTTTCCCATTGTTATCCCAATCAGTTAGAATCCTCATTCTTAAATCTTCTGCCCATTCATAAAACCTGTTATCGTCAAACGTAACCAGTTCTCCATACGTTATATTTGATGGCCAGGACAGAATATCACTTTTTTCATAGAAATACTTTTTCATTAATTGTTTTCCAATTTTACTAAGAAATATCTTGATTCAAAATCATCAATATCAAATTCAACTTTTGCTAAACCTTGTGAAGAAACTTTCATTGAACCACCGTTTAAATCTTTGTTTGCTGATAGAATTTCTTTGAAATACTTTGCAGAAAAAGAAATTGGTTCAAAATCTTCATTGCAAGTACAATCAATATCAATTGAAATTCTATTAGAGTTTGTGTTAGCATAACCAATTACAATTTGCCATTTGCCAGTCTTACCGTTTTTAAGAATTGTAAACTTCTCAATATCAGACAAAGCAGATTTAGCTTTAATAAACTTCTCAATGAAATCTTTTGTAATTGACATTTCTAATTCAAATGGTGGAAGTTCTTTCAACTCTGGTGCAGGTGGAATAACTGCTAAATCAGCTAACATATAATTAACAGTTGTAGATTTATCACTTAATGTTAAAGCAAATGCTTTTTCCTCTGCAGCGTTTATTTTGAAGTCAATTGTATTCCCAAGAACACCAAGAAGGCTTGTAAGTAAATTTGTATCATATACACCGAACTTTGCTTCTTGCCCACTAAAACTTTTCAATTTAATTTCCCCAACTACACACTTATCATCAGAAATAAAACGAGTTGATAATCCACCATTTGCATTCCAAGCAACTGATTGAACTAACTTACCCAAATGATATTTACTGATGAAGTTTAATAACTTTGATTTTTCCATAACACGAATCCTTTTATAATAATAATTTCCACAAATATACTAAATTAGTTAGAAAGAAAAAAACTTTTGTGCAACCTTTTTATTTTCAGTTGGAAACTCCCACTTCATAGATTCATAGAAACCTCTTAGTTTACCATCCAACTCCGATACAAATAGTTCGTTTGCATCAAAGTTATTTTTAATAAATTCTATAATTTCTTCTGGATCTGAATCCCCTCTGAATGCTAATTCTTCTAAACCGTATGAGTTATTTTTTAAGTATAACCATTTAACTTTATCACCATTTTTAATTGCAGGAAACTTCGGTGGACAATTAAATAACTTTAACAAGTTATTATAATTCATCGCTGCTTTAATATGAGCAGGTGTTCCTTTCCCAAACTTACCCAATACATCAACGGTTAAACGTTCTTGATATTTCTTAATATCTTTTATAGAAGAGTTCTTTGCCAACTCACCATAGAGAACTGTACCTAAATCTTTTTTGAATTTTATAATGTCTTCATCCAATTCTTCTTTATCTCTGCCTTTTAAAATATCAATGAGTACCGCTTTCATAAACTTCTGAAATGATTTGGGGAAAGAAGAGCGAACAATGTCCAATCCCTTAACTTCTAACTTGTCCATCGGAACACCGTTATCAGAAATAATCCATAAGGCATATCGTTTTTTCTTTTGCCAGAAACCAGTACGTCCAATCATCTCTTGTTTAATTTCCAATCGATGCTTCTCTGTGTTGAATACTTTCTGTGCAAATACATTATAAAATTCATTAACGTAATCTTGAACTTCCGTTGCAATCTCATAAATCTTTGGAGTCATCAACTCAATATTGTTAGTGTCAATATCAGGAAATCTATTCTTTACCAACGGTAAACAAGAAACAAACACAGAATCAGTATCAACGTATTGCACGTAATCAACATTATCAGAACCTAACTCTTTGTTGTACTTCATGTTAATAGCTGCTTCTGTTTTCTTAATTACAGTCTGACCAGAAAGAGTAACCGCTTCTGCATTATCAATATCATAGAAACGAAAAGCAGGTAAACCTAATACACCGTACAATGAATTAAGAAGAATCTTTTGAACAAGTTGCCTTTTCTTATAGAACTCATACTTTTCTGTATCGCCTTCTTTACCCCATCTTTTCATTTCATCTTTGTACTGAACCCGTTTATCAAACCAATCGTTTAGAATAGCAGGAATCAATCCAACCTTATCTGAACTATACATTACACCGTTTGAAGCAACGGTATATTTGTACTTATCTAAAAACGCTTTTAACTTTTCTTTTGAAACAGTTTCACCTGCAACAGAATATTCATCATTCTTATCACGAATAAAATCCTCAGCAGACCAGTTATCGATTTTAGCAATCTTTGTTTCTGGTGAAATATTCAAAGTCATAATAATAGATGGATACAGAGAAGTTAAATCTAAGTCATACATCCATTCGTAACGGCCAGGAATTGGGTCTTTAACGAAAGCGCCAATGAATCCTTGCTCACCACTTTCTCTTAACTCTGCCATCTTCTCTTGTCTATCCGCTGGCTTATTCGGTGCTACAACACTTCCAACATTTTTAAGGTACGATAATAAAGCACCTTCAAGATACTTTGAAGAGTACACAAAATCTTCATAGGGAACATGACCTACATGACAAATACCACGCACTAAGTCTATGTACTGCAACTTCTTATCTAATTCAAGAACCAACTCAACGTCAGTTATATTGTACTCAATAAAAGTTTCAATATCATTTTCCATTAAATCATCTAAGTTACCTTCATACTCAACCTTACCTCGACCTAACTCAGTCATACAAACCGCATTAAGTGCATACGATGGTAATTCTTTATAAGAGAACTTTTTGTAAACAGTCATGTAATCCAATACAGAAATACCAGCAATGCTCCATCGGTTTCTGTAAGGAGAGAAAAACATTTCATTTATAGGTGATAAACGATGCGCTTGTTTTTTACCAAGAACTCTTTTTATTCTATTATGCAAATACGGTATATCGAATGCATCACAGTTCCAACCAGTCATTATGTGTGGTTGAATTTCTTCTATTGCACTTAAAAATTTAAGTAGAAGTGTTTTTTCATCTGGACAAGAAACTATTATTTTGTTATCCGTAGTTCTATTCTTCAACCTTTTTCTTTTATCCAACACCAACATAGTGTATGTGTTCGTTGCTGAATCATGGAAAGCTATAGAAGTTATTTCGTTGTTACCTTCGGTTGGGTCTGGTGTACCTGTAATCATTTCAACCTCAATGTCAAAAGCCATTGTAATAATTCCCTTCGATGGAATATCTGATTCGTGGTACATATCAACAAGAATACGAGTAGTTTCAGCAACATCAGATTCAAATAAGTCTGGATCATTCTTTGTGAATTCAGTTACCTTAGATAATTTATCACCGTACAATGAAACAAATTTACCATTTGAATCTTTTCGGTAAGCGTATGGAGTATAGTTAAAATAAAGAAGTCCTTTATCATCATCCCATACCCATGCTTCTTTTGTGTTTGTTTTAACAAATATATTTTGATACATTTTATGCCTTTTTAAATATCCACATTGGTTCTGCAAATTTTGCTTTATCATCGTAGTCAATACCAGTATCCGATGGGCGTGATGCCATTTCCATTCCAAGAGAACCTTCAAATAAACAATCTGACTTTTCTTTCATGTACTCAATCATTGGGTCACATATTTTCAAATAAGATTTGGCCGGTCTATTATAAATGTCTGCAATGTTTATAATCATTGTACCACCAGGTTTAAGAGTAGCCCATACGTTATCCAATGCTTTATGTAAAAAGTTTTTGTTCCAAGAATCTATATTCTTGTACCGAACCCAACTTTGTTTATCATCGTTTGAATATCGTTCGGTATCAAAGTAAGGAGGCGATGTAAATATTAAATCAACTTTGCCTATCCACTCTGAATTGTCCCAATCCTCCGCGGGTGCTTCGTATAAATGTACTGATTTTTTAGTATCAAACCAACCTAATTGTTTAGAATAAAATTCAGATTGTTGTTTATAAACGTCATGGTTGTTTGGTGCTGGGTCTATTCCAATATATGTTTCTGCTTTATCCGATGCATAGAATCCACACAATCTATCACCCCAACCTGCTGAGAAATCCAATATTGTTTTAGCCCCATACATATCGTATAATGCTTTTGCAACATTTGGTTTGAATTGAGAACAAATATATTTTCTAAGACTTAGTGCAGAACGAACCGCTGCTTTATCAATCTTTTTGAATTTTAATGTAAAAAATGCTTTTGATAAAGAAATCATAGAACGAAGAGAAGTCCAACTTCTCGCTGGACCAGGTGAGTATGCAGCATCAACTTTCCAACGGTTTATCTGTTGAAAATAATTTGATGCAGAATTACCTACATTGTTTCTTGAAAAATATAATGGTTTTTCATTCCATTCAAATTCTGCATTGTAACTATGCCTTGCCTTCCACTTACCTTCTTTTAATAATTCTTTCCACTTAATACCCTTCAATTTTTGAAATTCAGAAATTGCATCATCAATAGAAATGTCAGCGTATGGTAAATCATACGTCATCAAAACTGTTGCCATAGATTCTAACACATCTTCTTTCTGAAATGTTTCTTGAATATATTTCCATTCTGTTTCATCAATCGCAAGGTAGGGACTCATTCCTTTGAACTTATCAAAGTAATCTAAATACATAACATTCCTATATTAATCGTCTGCTAAAAAGTTACCGATTTTATTTCTGTTATCATACACCACGTCATACTTTTCTAAAAATTCACGTTGTGTATAAATTGAATACCCCTTCTTTTCATTAACAATATATTGTCCAGGTAAGCACTCTTCTTTTGATGCTTCAAACTTTAAAACCCACTTATCTTTATAACTGTTACTTGCAGTCATAATACATGGCCATTTTGAGCATGCTTCTGTTGCTGCTTCCATTGTACCATCATACAAATAAGCGGTGAACTTATTTGTTTTGGGTTCTACTAATAAAACTTCCATAACAATTACTTCCTCATCATTTTTTTCTTAAATCGCTTTAGCCAATCTGAATCATTCTCGTCCTCACTTATATCCCAATAAGTCTTTCCGTCTTTCGATGATGTCCAAGTATTAGAAATTTCATCGTCTTTTGGCATCATTATTTCTTCTAATAATTCTAAATCACCATGAGTTGCTGTAATATGGTTTTTAATATACTTCCTAAATTTACGATGAGCTATAATTTTATCCATTTTTTCTGAAGAACCTGCATTTCCTATTATCGAAGTTTTTCTATATGAACGACTCATAATAATACCTTTAAGTTAAAATTAAATTTCTATATCTTTCCAATCTTTGTTTGCAATAGTTTTCATTGCCCACTTACCCATATTGTTTGCAACACTATAATAGTTATGGTTTCCAACTTGTTCAAGTAAGTTAGCTTCAAATATAAAAGGTCTACCGTTTACTTTTGTCATAAACTGTCCACCTTTGCCCATTTGTCTATCATTGAATTGCATTGTTCTTCCATATCCTGGATAATCTGAACAATGGTTTGTACCGATGAGAATAGAACCTCTACCACCTCTTGGTATAAACAAAATAGAATCTTGCATATACTCTTCACCCAATCTTCTTAAATCTGCTTCAAGGTTTCCTTTATCTTGTAAATCTACAACAAAGAAAACATCCTCACGCACTTCAATCGCTTCTGGTGTTCCGTAGTTTTCAATGTAAGCACCTTTAACTGCGGTTGTTCCATACCCCATCATTTCAAGTTTTGCTTTTAATTGAGCATTTCTTTTTTTGTTATCTTGTAATGCATAAGGTAAATCTTCAGGTAAACCACAGCCTTCTTTAGAACGGAAGGCTGTAATTGTACCGCAATCATGCATTTCCATGTGGTAAACCAATCTCGATAAACCACTTTCTTTTAATATACTAGTTAGTTTTGACATAATGCTTCTCTATCAGTAAACAAATTTGTTTACTATAAATATATAAGTTACTGTTTATCTGTTGAACCAAACCCGCCTTCACCACGGTTTGTATCAGATAATTTATCTACTTCTACGAATTTTACTCTTGGGTAAGGAATAATAACCAATTGTGCAACTCTATCGCCAACAACTGGAATAGTTCCTCCCATCTCTGCTGAGTAAGGCAATTCAAATCTAACAAGAATTTCACCACGATAATTTGAATCAATAACACCAACAGAATTTTTCAATGAAACTCCTGGTGCAGATTTTGTAATTGAACTTCTTGGAAATAAAAGTCCAACATGATTCTCTGGAATTTGTACCGCAATACCAGTTCCAAACTCCATGAAAGTATCTGTAACTCTAAATGAAGTTGCGGTTAAGTCCATACCTGCATCGCCATCTTGTGAGTATTCTGGTTTAACTGCATCTTTATTTAACTTTACATACTTAATAGGTAAATTCAATCTGTTCTTAAATGCTTCCTCAGCATAACTGTCATCCCATCTTCTATGCCACGTCTGTGCCATTTTCATAACTCCTTTATTTATATTAAATTGATTGTAAATACGAACCACCAATATTCCAAAATAATACTTTCCCTTCTAATTTCCCAATGTTTTCTTCTAACCAGAACCACATTTTTTTATCCCAAAACTCATTACAATCAAACGGTACTGAATAATCCACCATCATATCGTCAAAAGCAAATGG
>Ga0129333_10000378_pt1 | contig 35053 bp, 40 predicted proteins | sample CPB6_08_DNA_FD_94474 | JGI IMG/M metagenome (GOLD analysis project Ga0129333, IMG submission 94474) | Freshwater to marine salinity gradient microbial communities from Chesapeake Bay, USA - CPBay_Sum_0.6_0.8_DNA | ecosystem: Environmental > Aquatic > Marine > Coastal | place: USA: Chesapeake... | reverse complement strand
CTACCACCGTCGGATGTACTTATTCCGTTGACGAATGATATACATTGAAATCCATTTTGAGATGCAGATACAGAAACTTTCCATCTCTCATTTTCTTGAATTACTCGTGGGCTTGATTTAATATTTCCGATGTAAACAGAAATGTAGTCTGAGAAATTTTTTATAGGCAATTTTTTACCATTTAGAAAGACTTCTACATACTTTGGAGTTATAGCACATATGTCAAAAACTCTTTTTATTAGAACGTCGGTTGTGTCATCTGATATACACTCGACACCAAATTTTTCGAAATCTGGGTGAAAAGTAATTTTAGTAAATTCTTTTGTGGACGATGTAATTACTGGTTTTCCGATAATACTCAGATTTTTTTCGTAAGTTTGTGTGTATTTTTTACCAGCTTTTGCAGTTTCGACAACAAATTTTGTAGAAAATATAGCAGTAAGTTTAGCTCCTAGACCGTTTAATCCACCGGTAGTTCTTTTGACAGAGTCGTCATAATTACTCGATGTTAATAAATTAGCAAAGATTAGTTCTGGAATATAAATATCGTATTCTGGGTGAATTTCAATAGGTATCCCGGAGTCGTTATAAACTGAAATCGATTTATCAGATATTTCAATTTTTATACATTTCACCAATTTATTTCTCTGTACTTCATCGGTTGCATTCACCAATATTTCGTCAAATATTTTATATATTCCTGGGTTCCACTTACACATTTTAATTTCGGAAGTATTAGTTTCTAGATTTATAATCCAAGAGTCGCCCGTTGTACATTTTGTATCCCCGATGTACATCCCCGGTCTAGCCAGTATGTGCTCTATTTGTGTATATTTTTTATAGTTGTCCGTCATTGTATCCTAATCGTTTTATTTGGTATTTTTTTAAACTATTTTTTTTTCAGCAATATATTTAACGTTTTACAATTTTTTACATTTACATTTTGAGTTCTTCGATGTATTTATCAATTTGATTAATAGTATGTATGCCATTTATTTTCTTAATTTTATCTTTGTATTTAATTATTATGTACGGAATAGTGTAAATTTTATTTTCCATTAAATATGATTCAAAATTTTCGTTGTCAAAAGATATATAATAAATAAGTGAATTTGGAATATTTATAAGAATTTTATCAATTTCGATACATGGAATACACCAATCTGTTCCAAATTTAAAAAAAACGATGTTATCCCCGTGGTCAATATTGATTAGATTATTGAATGTTTTCAAATCTTTAATAGTAATTCCCATTATAATATACTATTATAATACATTTAAATCTTAATATTACATTATACTACATTACACTACATAACATTTAAATATATAACATATTGAAATTAATAAAACTGAATTGGTTTAATTTTATACTTTATTTTATAAATAAAATGTAATACAATGACATTTCTAGATTTTTACAAATTAGATTTAATGCATTTAATTATAATAGCGTTTTCAAGTTTTGTATTTTATATGTTATTAAATAAATTGGACAGGGAAGAAAAATATAAAAAGCTGTGTTTTGGAATATCATGCTTTTCTGGTATAATAATTAGTATAATAATTTCATATTACACTCTTGAAACTGATATGCCCCTAACCTCTAATTATTATGAGTAAAGTATTTTATTGTAATGTATATTTTATTGTAATGTATATTTTGTGGAGTATTTTTCTTTTAAAAATATTATTAAATTAATAATGTCTATTAGTTTATCAAAATTTAAGCCGAAAAGTATAGAAGCAAGAAGAACTACCGGAGCGGGTCCTCCAACTATAGTCTTCATAGGAAAACGCGGCACTGGAAAAAGTACATTAGTTGCCGATATATTATATTACATGAGGCGTATAAAAGCAGGTGTCGCTATATCTGCAACTGAAGACGGAAACGCGTATTATTCTAAGTTTATTCCTGAAATATTGATTCATTCAGAATACAAGCCTGAAATAATTCAACAGGTTATAACTAGACAAAAAAAAGTAATTAATTCTGATACAAAGACCCCGGATGGCGATGTTTTTGTTTTATTAGACGATTGTATGTACGACAAACGAATGATTAGGGACGTTAATATAAGAGGTATATTTATGAATGGAAGACATTGGAGAATATCTTTTATGTTAACTATGCAATACTGTATGGATTTGCCACCTGATTTAAGATCTAATATAGATTACGTTTTTATTTTAAGAGAAAATATTATTCAAAATCAGGAAAAAATATACAAGAACTTTTTTGGAATTTTTCCACATTTTAGCGTATTTCAAGATGTTTTAAATAGTTGTACAGAAGGCTACGATTGTTTAGTATTAGACAATACATCAAAAAGCAATAACATTCAAGATTGTGTATTTTGGTACAGAGCAAAACCAACTAGAAATTTCAAAGTTGGAACTAAAGAACTTTGGAAATATTGTAAGAAAAATTACGATGAAAAAAAAGCTAAAAATGTACCAGAATATGATAAAAAACACATGAAAAAGAAAAATACTCCGAGCATTTTAGTTAAAAAAATTAAATAAGATAATTTGATGTAATTTGATGTAATTTAATGTAATTCTATTTAAAACTTATTTAAATACAAAAAAATAGTGTTTTATGGATAAAATTGAAAAATTACTGAAAATACCTCAATACGAACAACGATCCCCAGAATGGTTTAAACAGCGCGAAAACAAATTGACAAGCTCAGACGCGGCAACTGCTTTAGGTATTAATCCATATCAAAAATCACATGAAGTTCTTTTTAAAAAATGCGGACACGATTTAAATCCGTTTGTTGGAAACGTAGCTACTCTACATGGCCAAAAATACGAAGACGAAGCTATAAAAAAATATTGTAAAATTACCGAACGTGTAAATTACAATTATGGATTAATAGCTCACGAAGATGTATATAATAATAAAGATTATTACTGGTTGGCAGGTTCTCCAGATGGAATTGCTATTTCTAAAACAGAACCTAATTCTAAGCCAATATTATTGGAAGTTAAGTGCCCTTACAGACGAGTTATAAAACACGGACAAATTCCGGATTATTACTTTCCACAAGTTCAATTAAATATGTTTATATGCGATTTAGAAATAGCTGACTTTATCGAATATAGACCGCCAAATGAGATTAACATTGTACGCGTTAATAGGGACGAAGATTGGCTAAAAGAAAATCTTAAAAAATTGGAATTATTCTGGAAAGAAGTAGAATTTTATAGAAATAATAATATCAAATCTCATCCAAAGTTTCCTAAACAAAAAAATATTATTAATCTGATGGATAACTTATCCATTCGTTCATTTAATGAAAATGAAAAAAATTATGAACATGAAAATTATTCCGATTCAGAAACGGTTATTTTAAGCGATTACAGTATCAAAGAGCCAGATGAAAAAACGAAATTGAAAAGTAAATGTAAATGTAAAAGTAATTGTAATTCCGAATATATTATTTTAAACAATTATAGCATAAAGGACGTTTAAATATCTTTATTGCTAAAAAAAATTAGATTTAAAAGATTAATTTATATTATTATTAAGAAATGGGAATCCGTGGCCTGAACAATCTCATAAAAAAATACTCACAGGATGCGGAGACTATCGTGGACATAAAAGAATACTCTGGGTGCATTTTTGCAATAGATTGCAGCATTCTTTTATATAAATTTAAGTATGCTTCAAAAGCAGAAAATTCTCATTTAGTTGGTATAGTAAATAGAATTAAATATTATATGTCTAATTCTATTCTACCTGTATTTATTTTTGATGGAAATCCACCCGATGCAAAACGAAATACAATTCAAAAAAGACACGACAGTAAGGAAAGATTATATGTTAGAATTGAAGAATTGAGAACATTAGAAAATAATTGTGAAACTGAAGAAGATAAAAAGGTTTACTCTGAAGAAATTACAAAATTATCTTCTCAAATAATAAGAATTAAAAAATCGCATATAACAGAATGTAAAGAACTTTTAGAAAAATCTGGCATACCATATTGCACCGCACCCGCCGATGCTGAAAAATATTGTGCATTTTTACAAAAAAATGGTCTTGTAGATTATACTGTAACAGACGATACAGACGCATTGACATTCGGATGTAATAAAATTATTAAAACTTCAATTAACAAAATAATCCAAATAGATACTAGAAAAGTGCTTGAAAATTTTGGTATGACAACGGAGATGTTTGTAGACTTTTGTATTTTATCTGGTTGTGATTATTCTGATACTATCGCAAGCATTGGTCCAGTTACATCATTTAATATTATAAAACAACACAAATCAATTGATAATTATATTGAAAGTTTGGCTGTAAAACCAGAAAGGTTTGATTTTGAAACTGCTAGAAAAATATTTACCGATTTTGAGTACGCAATTCCTGAAAAGTTTAAAATAAATACTTACGACAAAAAAGAACTTCTAAAATTTTTAGAAGATAATAATTTTAAAGAAAATATAATTGTTAAATTTTTTAAAATATTGAATTGAAAATGAAATAAAAATGAAATAAAAAATGAAATAAAAAATGAATTAATTTTAAAATTATTTTCTTTTCTAAATATTAAAAAGATAATGTACGGTGATTATGATATGGATTTTGGTCGCAAGAGACGTGTAGGTCGCCCCCGTGGTCGCAAAGGCGCCCGCGGCAAATCGGTAATTGTTAAGGGTCGTAAACGCAAGGTTTACAGAGGTAAAAACGGTGCTTTATACTATCGTTCGCGCTCTGGAAAAGTTTATCTTTCGGCGAGACGTATGAGAAAAATGCGCGGCCGTCGTGGCCGCAAGAGTGCTCGTCGCGTTCGTCGCGGTCGCAGCGGCCGTCGTCTAAAGATGACTAAGTCTGCCATCGCTGCTCGCCGCTCTTACCGTCGCCGGAAGGCTCGCATGAGCTTCTTCGGGTCGTATTAAATATTAGATATTAAATTATAAATAAATACTAAAAGTGCAATATAAAAAATCATGTCCATATTATTAGACATGATTTTTTATACCTTTGGCATTTAAAGTGCTTGATTTATTTTATTTAATTAAATCATATTTAGTTATATTTTCATTTTTAAAATGCAACAACTTTTCAATATATCTTATAGAAGCTGGATAATTATCACTAACACGTAAAATTTTAATAGATTCTTCGTTATTTTCATAATTTTTTTCATTTTCAGTAAAATGTATATCTATTACACATCCATTTTTATATTTATCTAATTTTTTGATATTATCAATGTACATTTTACCATGTTCATCAGAGAAGTATATTTTAGCAAAAGGTACATCTTTCTTATAATTTGTAGCATACAATAATAAATCTGAATTTATTTCTTCAACTTTCAGACTTATGTATACATATTCACTAGGTTGCCATTTAAAACAACCATGATTAATTCCAACTATAATTGGAAAGTTATTAGATACAATAAATATTTCTTCTTCATATGGAATTATTGACTCAATTAGAGTAGATATTTCAGTAAAGTATTCACAAACGTCAAAAATTGGATTATATGTATTTTTCATAAAATTTTCAGCCTCTGTAATTCGTTCTATAAATTCATAAGTATTAATTTTAACTCCGGAAATGTAAATACTGTCATAAATAATAATTTTATCACCGAGTATCGTGACATCAAATATACTATTTCTATAATACTCAAAGTGACAATCTATATTTAATAGATAAATACTGAAATCTCTCAAAATTAAAACTGGCTTTTTATCTCCTGAACTGTCCGTGAATAAAAATAAAATTCCCCTTTTTTCTCTTTTTGTATTTTTTTTGTAGTAATAATATACGAATGAATTAAGTTTAAATAAATCTTTTTTTTCGATGTATTCACATATCTGATATGGAAAAAAATAACCAGTTTTTCCACACCACAAATTATTTAATAAAAAAATAATCTTTTTTCTTTCTTTTTCATCTGTAATCTCAATCATATTTATATAATATATTAATCATTCTTTATATAAATTATAATTTCAAATTACATATTATATAAAGAAGATAAAGAATTATTACTAATTATGTGTTTGTCAAAAAAAGAAGAAATACTTATAGAATTTTTAATTTTATTTTACAAAGACCGAATTGAAATATTAAAAGATATAATTTATCAAAATAATCCCTTAAGTTTACGTTTAATAGACTGGTTAGTAACCAATTATTCTAAGAAGTATAATATAATATACCCAATTAATAAAAAAGGAGAAGACGTTATATATTTTAACATATATTTAGACTATAAAAATCAATTGAAAGCGTATTCTAAAAAATTTTTCGATCCCTTTTGTAGACAAAAACGAATAATTATAGATTGTGAAACTTTTTTATGGAAAGAATATTCAGAACCAGACCCCGATTCTACCAATGATTCTACTAATATTGTAAATGTAAATGTAAATGTAAATGTAAATAAAAATAATTTTGTAATAACTACGGTTGGACAACTTAATTTTTTCAGGTGGTTTTTAGAAAATAAAATTTTTGAATACGCTATAGCAAATATAAAATTAATAGATTTTGATATGAGCAGTGTTTTTATTAACAAGAAAAAAGGAAAGAGAATAGTTTTATCTCAAAATGCTGTTAAAGGCGTTTTTACGAGTTCTCAAGTTGTTACGCTGAAATTTTAAAATGTTTACAGATAATAAATGAGAAATAAATGTTCAAAATTCGGTAAATATCCTTTTGAAAAACCGTCCCCGATACCAATAGCAAATGAAAGAAATCTTGAATTTGCTCGATTACAAAGAGAGGTTCAAGAGGTTCAACGAATTAACGCTATACATGATAACTCTTTGGCTCTTGCTAGACAGGTTATTAAACGTATAAGAGACACCGTTAACGCAGAAATGTCTGGACACCGCATAATTCCAGCAACTGATCCTGTGTCTTTCGAAGTAAAAGTTATTTTACAAACTTTACGTGTTAATTTTGAAACTTTTGAAAGAATCAAGGCAGAAAAAGCGGAAAAAGATTTACTTTTACAAAATCAGGTTGTAAAACGAAGACTTCATAATCTTCGAATTCGGGACGAAGGAATTGCAGAAAAGGCTAGAATTATGTTTGAAACTTTTTATAATTTAGTTTTTCCCGTTTTTAATATTTATCTAATGGATACTGTATTAATTGAAGGAATTCAAAACCCGAATCTTTTGATGGCGCGTTCTAAAGAAATTACTAAATATATTGAATTGCTTCTTGGATTTCAAGAGGATTTACGTAGAGCAGAACGTGGAGTATTCACTGATATTAATACATCTTCATTCGGCATGCCCGGTGGTGGTAGTCTTTCATTCACCGATAATTACGAACTACCTTTGCAGAAAATTAAACAGGAAAAAAATTTTTAAAGTTTATTTATAAAAAAATCGAATCTGCGTCAAGTAAATTTTTAGATAAACTTTCTACTCTTAATTCACCTAATATGTGGAATAAACTTATTCTTGAGATGTTGATATATATAAAAGTTTTACGTACTCTGTATTATGATTTATCTGACCGAGTTGCAGTGCAGAGCGGATTTGAAATTAGACAATTCCATAGAGATTTGCGTAGAAGCAGTATGGCTACACTAGACGCAACGATACAAATCTACCGCACTCGTATTAATCAATTTGCTTTTGGAATCGTAGAAATATCGGAACAAGACCAAAATGTTCTTGAATTTCACGTAGCGCAAAGGCGCATTGTGGATATATCTGGACTTGTAACTTTTTACATACGAAAATTCGGGCGACACATTGATGAAACGCCATATCCTAATAATGGGTATTATATTCTTAATGATATAAATAAATTTATCGGTGAAATGTTGGGACTTTTTGGTATGCCTCAAGAACTTATTATGCATGTTTAAATAACTAAAAATTAATAAAATCATGAATCTTCATTTATAAAAAAAATCTTTTGGTATTTATAAATTGTAAATGAGAGGTTATGCTAGAACTGTGCAACTAGCTTTAAGTATAATATCGGAATTTGCTTCGGACATTGTGGATGCGTCTACACCTAATGAGATTTACGAAGCATATATTAAGGCAACTAGGGGAAATCTCGTTCAAAGTTTACCAGAACCAATTAAGGGTCGAACTATTAGTCAAATAGAAAAACTTTGGGCAGAGAAATCGCCAGAGTTTGCTTCGGAGATAATATCTTCATTTACTTCATCTATGAGTGGATTGTCTACTGGAATGGATTTATATACTGAATATTCTAAGATTGTATTAGGGGAGCATGTTGCAAGTTTACCACAGCCACTACGGGGCGAAACTATTGGTAGATTAGCAGATATATGGTTGGCCGAAACTCAGCGTCGGCGAGGAAGTACATCATTTGGTAAATCTATTTTACATTTTCTTCAAAAGTTAGCTAAACGTAATGGGATTTCTATTTTTAAAATGAGAAAGGACAGAAAAGGATACACAAAAACGTTATTGAGTGTACCTCAACTAAAGTCTAGATTAACAAGACATGGAATAAGTTACAAAATGAAAACGAATCGTTTCGGAATGCAGGGTTCTTCAGAGGCTGTTGAAACAGAAAGCTTAGGTGTTCCAGTTAGAGTACTACTAGATCGTGTACTTGCTAGAATTGAAGTTCCTGCTCCAGCTACTAATCACACAGATTTACTTGAAGCATATAGATTAATTAGGTTGTTTCCTCAGGCTTCCTTAGAATCAACGCGTGCTCAACGTGATTTAGATAGTGCCGAGATGCGTAGTCGCGTTGCGTGGTGCACAGGAATTGGCGGTAGCAGAGACATTGAAACTACAACATTTACAGACGGTTTTACAGGTAATGATAGAGACATCGTTCTTCCTCGAATTACATCTGGAAGACTTCCCAGATTTGAATTGCTTAGAAGATACATTCGAAATAATTTAAATCCCCGTGACAGGACACCAACTGGAGACACATATGAAAATTATCCAACTGGGTATAATATATCTTAATTAATTTAAAAAAAATATTTTCATTCTAATAATGAGTATGCGTAATTTAAATTATGGAAAGGATTGGTTTGACACTTTTCACTCTGAACTAAGAGCTCCTCTAAAACAAGTGAATGTAAACGTGATGTATCCACAGATGGCTCCGTGCCCACCTGGTTACAAGTACCGACCAAAACGTAAACCAGGTCAAAGGAAGTGCACTAAAGAAACTGTTAAATCTGTTCTTAGTTTTCTTCAAATTTTAGCAACACAAAATAGAATTTCAATTTTTAAACCAAGAAAAGACAAAAAAGGCTACACAAGAACTTTATTGACTATACCTCAACTAAAGTCTAGATTAACAAGACACGGGATAAGTTACAAAAATAATACATCGAAATTTGGTATGGAGCAGCAAAATCCGCCTTGGAGAGATTCACAGGATCCTCCATTTCATGGAATGTCTGAAGAAGATTATAACGAGGTTCAGGCTATGATACGGAGCCGTCCTCAAAGACAACGTCAACCTCGCCAACCTTTGACACCGGAACAATTAGCATTACGAGCTGAACTGTGGGAGGGTCGCGCAGAAGAACTCGAATCTCGGGGCGAATCTTCTGAAGGTTGGACAGAGTGGCGAGATGGACAAAGAGTTCCATTGCCATCATGGCGTGAAATACTTGAAGCTAGGCGCGCGAGAGGTAGTCAAGGCGCAATACAAGATGCGGTGGCAAGATATTTGGAATCTAATCCACCAGGCGCTGGAGCGGCATTCGGAGTTTTACAACCGATAAGGAGCATATCCGATTCAAGAAATGTACGCAGAGATTCTGAAGACGCACTCCGTGAAATGCGGAATCTACGCAGAAGACGTGGGAGGGAACTTATGCGTAGAGAAATTGCCGGAGATATTATTTTTCCAGACCGCCCATGGCATAGAGCAACACCCCCTTATGCGACTACAATTCAAAGATATGCCCGCGGAATGATGGCTAGAAATACAATTTAAAATATTTAAAATATTTATAATATAATAAAATGAATTATAGCCGTGGTGCGCCGTATAGTTACAATGATTGGTTACGAGATATTCGCGTGGAATTAGATATTCCACTGGGCGGTAGCGAAGCGTATCTAAGAGATAAAGCAAAATACGATAAAATTAAAAAGGCGAGCCGTGTAAAAGTAAATAAAAGGTGTCCACCAGGATACAAATATAGACCAAAACGCAAACCTGGTCAAAGAAAATGTGCTAAAGAAAAAGTTAGAATATATCTAAGTTTTCTTCAAAAGTTAGCAAAACGTAATGGGATTTCTATTTTTAAAATGAGAAAAGACAAAAAAGGATACACAAGAACTTTATTGACTATACCACAACTAAAGTCTAGATTAACTCGTAATAGAATAAGTTACAAAATGAAAAATACATCTAAATTTGGAATGGCTCCATTAATGGCACTTTCGCTTGCTAGTTCGCTTGCGTCTAGCCCAATGGCTAGGTCGGCGGTTAGTTCGCTTGCGTCTAGCCCAATGGCTAGGTCGATAGCTATGTCGTTGGCAAATAGGGAGTTAGAGAAAGCTAAGAAAAAATCAAAGGGGTACATGGGTTCATATTTCGGAGTTTTACCCATGGGAGGAGGTAAGGGTCCAGAAGAACCGGAAGATCCTAGAATAGCAGCATACGCAATCGAGAAAAAGCAAAAAATTGCTGAACAAAATAGAAAATGGCGTGCAGCAAAAGCCGCAGAAACTGCTGACAAATATGAAGCCGTAAGAGAAGCCGGAATGGATAGAGCGGCAGCAGATGCTATTCGCTACATGGGTATGACTCAAAGAGAGAGACTAACAGCAAAAGCAAAAGAACGCAGAGAACTTGGTAAAAGAGCAAAAGAATATATGGCACAACAGGCGGCGGCACAAGCTTTACTTGCTTCAGCATCCGGCGCAGGTTCGAGTTCTAGCGGAGCAGGACCGAGTTCGGCTGGATTAGATTTTACAATACCAGATGTTGATTTTGGTAGAACGAGATATAATTATTATGGCACACAGGAAATCTGGCAATAAATTGCATTTAAAATTAATGAATTACAATTACGTAATTATTTAAAATTATATATAGACATAAGATATATATAATTAACAATAATGGATAATCCACTAAAACTTTGGTTTTATTCAACTGGAAAAATCGTAAATGATACATCACTGACTACTCATTATTCTATGGAAGGATTTAAACTTAATTTATCAGATGACTACGACACGTTCCAAGAACTTTACGCTAAAAATATAAAATCTAAAAACTGCTTAGTAGAGAAAAAAACCGATTTTTTTAGATTTTTTGTAGACTTTGACGTACTTTCAGAAAGTATAGTAGATGAAGAACCGTATTTGAAATGTATTCAAGATGTTATATATAACATTTATAACATAAAAAATCTAAAATGTATTTCTACTATTCCCGATAAAAACGTAGAAATTGTAAGGGAAAATAAAACTTTTATAAAACAAGGATTTCATTTTCACTGGCCCGAATTAATTGTTGACGTAGAAACTGCTATTAAAATTCGCAGTAATATACTAGTAAACATCAAAACAATCTTTGGAAAAGTTGAACATTTCGATAATGACTGGGAAAAAATTATTGATAAGTGTGTATACAAAAAAAATGGACTTAGACTAATCGGATCTGACAAATGTACTATTGCTGACAATACACGAGTTTATGAAGATCGTGTGTACATACTTAAAAATGTGTACATCGATAAAAATTCTAATAGAGAATTGGTAGATTATTATACAAACAACACGCTCGCCTTAGTTAAAGATACAAGTATAAGAAGCGAAGAAACCGAAATTACAAAATACATTAATTTAAATGAATATGAAGAGGAAGAAAGACAGGTTTCTAATTCAGAACTGGTGTCTATTTCTAAAAAAAGCTTAGAATATTATGAAATTGAAAAATTTTTCAAAAATCATGCAACCGGATACAACGTAGAAGACCTCGGTAATATATCCAAAGTACGGGGTAAAGATATGTACTTAATTTATACAAAATCCAAGTATTGTCAAAATAAGCAAGGTTTTCACAAAAATAATCACATCTATTTTAAATTAACGCCTAAAGGACTTTGTCAAAAATGTTTATCTCAAAATACAGGTCTTCATGGATGTTGCAGAGATTATCAAAGTTCATATGTACCTTTAAGTACATGTATAATTACTGCTTTAAATTGGAAAAAACCAAAATCTAAAGAAGTATCTTTTCAAGAATCATTTAGCGTCAGTACTCTTTTAGAAAAACTTGAGAATAAAATAGTTTCTAAAGATGCTTTTAGGGGTCCTGGAAAAAAAAGGAACTTACAATAAATAAAAACCCAATTAATAAACCAAAAATCAATTTACCAAGAGAATTTAGAGTTAAATTTGAAATTATAGATGGAATTTTAGCATTTACAAAGTCCAATATCGGTTCAGAGTGTAATAAAAAATAAATAAAAGCAATCAATAAGATTGCTTTTAAATTTTTTTCATTTAAAATTTTTGTAAAAGCTGATACATTTCCGGTTTTTTTACTCGAACTTGTTACATTATTTACACCCGAATTTGTAGTTGTATTTGTATTTGTATTTGTATTAGTATTTGTGTTTGTGTTTGTAGTTGTATTTGTTTCAAAGCTCGCTATTTTATCTTTATTACCATTTAATTCACTAACTTTACATTCAAACCCTGACATTTGTAATTAGTATACTTACATATTTTAATACTTTTTATTTAAACGAATACTAATATTAAATTAGTTTTTTTTTTAAAAATTAATTTGTTTTATTAAATGTAATATTAAATGGGTATCAATAATCTAGCAGTTCAAACATTTAGTTCATCTGGTTCCCAATCTGTTACTAGAGCAAATAAAGCAGATAATTCCAAACAAATAACATCCGATTTTATATCTAGACCACCGATGAAATATATAAATGGCTCTGGTATTTCTGTAATTCAAGGAACTTTGGTTAAATTACCCCAATCAACAACTGGAGCTGCATATCCGACAGAAACTTTTAATATACCAAATAATATAGACGCAATAAGTGATATGGTTTTAAACATGGATTTAAATATGTCTACAACTGGAACATACGATTGTAGCGGAATATATTATTCTAAAACTTTTCTTTTAGATATAATCAATAAAATAGAAATTAGAATGGCTGGGCTTATTATTCAAACTATATATCCCGGAGATATATATATGAGAAATTATTCAGAATTAGGAACTTTAATTTCTCAAGAAAACTCATTCAATATAAAAAGAGATTCTAGTTATGTAGACACTGGTTCTATAATAGGTCACACTACTTCAAGTGGTGAAACTATTAGTTTTTCACTTTCTATACCCTTTATAGGTAGAAGCTCTGATAAGGATAGAAGCTTTCTTCAGACGGGGTCTTTTACAAAAAATTTGGCAGTTACTGTATCTTATAATAAGATATTTGATACTACCGGCAACACTTTAGATGTTATTCCCCTTTTGGCTTGTTCATCAAGCGGAAGCTCAAGTGCGAACCTTGCAGTACAAACTAGATTAACTATATTGAGTCATATTATAACCGATACTGAAAAAAATTATATTAAGCAAAATATAATTAATAGGGTAATCAATACTTCTGCTGGCGTTGTAACTCGACACATTCAAGAAAGGTTTATAGCAGCTTCTAGCACACTGGCTACTACAGCGATTGATATAGATTTAGACTCGATAGATTTAAATGTGACTCATTTATTATTCTGTTTAAACGTAGATATATGTAATCAAGATGGTTCTAGTAACGTTATACAGCTCCCTAGTCAATTTATTAGAATCGGAAGTAGTAAATTTATTAGACCAGACCAATTAAATGCTGTACCTCAATATGTAACTGGAGATAATAGATTAAGTAGTTCATGGGGTAAAGCATATTTAGATTCGAATATTAGCGCCGACACCTCATCCTCGATTTTGAATCCGGATGTTTTAGGAGTATTTAATGGATGGTTGAGTTCAGCAGAACTTGTTCTTGGAAACGAAACAACTGGACAAATTCCGTGTTCGGCGTTATATTCAAGTAAAGTAGAATTTAATTTGCAAAATGTCGACGAAAATTTTTATGTATTAAAACTTGCGGATAACGCTTTTAGTAGCGCTGGTATACCATTTTCACGCATCAAAAATAAAAAATTAATATTGAATGTAAGAAACAGGTTTTTTAGTACATCCTCTACCCTTACTGCACCTATAAATAGCGGCACTTTTCCTTATACACCCCGCGGTACTATAGGGACATACATCCAAGATGCGAGAAGAGATGCAACCATTAGCGTTTGTGCATGCGGTACAACCTTGCAGATTATTAACAATAATACTATTTCATTTTCTTACATTTAATGTGACTGTAAGAAATTATGTAAATGTAAATGTAAATGTAAAAAATTATGTAAATGTAAAAAATTGTGTAAATGTAAAAAATTATGTAAATGTAAAAAATTGTGTAAATGTAAAAAATTGTGTAAATGTAAAAAATTGTGTAAATGTAAATGTAAATGTAAATGTGAATGTAAATAATTTTAAATTTAAATTAATACGTATTTAATTTAAAATTATTTTCTTTTATATTATTAAATAATATAATATGTCTGGAGCAACGGCTGCCCACGCTTCATATAATGGTTCTGGGACACAAGGTCTTGCTGTAACTAATAAGATTAACGACACCGGGGATATAATGTCCGTATTTTGGACAAAGGATAAAACCACCAAACAGTTATTGCATGGTTCCGCGCTTATTGAAATTCCATCTTCGGGCGGAACCGAAATCCCTGGTAGTAACTTGACGTTTACAATGAACAGTGATATGGATGTAATAGGAGATTTGTACGTATATGCCACTTTAACGTTCGGTGGAAGTACTATCATAACAAAAGAATATGGACTTTTAAATTTGTTTGATCGTATAGAATTTCAATGCGGTACGCAAATTTGGCAAACTCTAGAATTCGCTGATATATTAGCATTAAATACCACAGAGCTATCAGAAGGGGGGTATGAAAATTTTATATTATCGGCGGGGGGTTTTTATGATACAAGTGGAGTCGCCGGACTTGCGTCGAATGGATCAATAGATTTAACCGCGGAGGCAAATACAACGCGCGCGTTTTCTTTTAGACTCCCGATGTTAACCAGAAAATTGGGACCAATGTTAAACGATTATTCGAATATTTCAGAATCTGGATTTTTAACAGCGGCGGCTCCAAATCAGACAGTTAAGATTAAGATTTATACTAATAGAACAGCTACTATGGTTGCAAACGCGATGATTTCAGCTTCCAGTACAACAGATAGGATGAATGTACGTCTATATGGAAAACACATGATTATGTGTAACGAAGAGCGTGAAAAAATAAGAAGTATACCAGGCGGAATAGCAAAAAGATTAAAACTTACACAATATAGAGACGTAATAAATCCAACAATAACACAAACTGCCGTCGCTAACACGGGTGGGTTGTGCACAGTAGAATTAGATTGCGATCACTTTTCCTTATACGCATCTCATATAATAATTCAGATTTTTGATAATACAGTTTATAATTCAAGTGACAATTTTAAATTAGGGGGTATATCGTCGACAGACTATAACGATGAGTGTTGTACTTTGATTAGTGCAGATTTGAAATTAAATTCTACTTCGTTTTGCGGACTATTAACAGGTGGTATGATGTCAGGTCCTTTACCAGAATCTATGGGTCTTTACGTTAATAACTTTAATTCAAGAACCGATCCTCATACTAGAACTATAGTTTATGTATTTCCATTAGCAAATAAGGCTTTCTCTGGTTCTGGGGTTCCACTGAATAGATTTGATAATATAAGATTAGCTCTTAGAATTTATGTTCCAGAACGGGCTGCCACTGATGTGAACGCAGAAATTAGAAGGATTTCGGCTACGTGCGTAGGTGAAACTACGGCTCTTTATAAACAGGGTGCGGCGTCTATTTCTATGTATTAAATGTAAATGTAAACGTAAATGTAAAAAAATTGTGTAAATGTAAAAAAATTATGTAAATGTAAAAAAATTATGTAAATGTAAATGTAAATGTAAATAATTTTAATTTTAATACGTATTTAATTTAAAATTATTTTCTTTTATATAATTAAATAATATAATATGTCTGGTGCTGTCGCCGCCCACGCTGCTTATAACGGCTCCGGGACCCAGGGTTTGGCTGTAACTAATAAGATTAACGACACCGGAGACGTAATGTCTGTGTTTTGGAATAAAAACGACACGACACGGCAGCTTTTACACGGCTCTAATTTTGTAGAAGTGCCTTCTCAGGGAGTATCTGGCGGACAAAATAGAAACATAATTAGTTTTGACATCAACAACGATGTAGATTGCATAGGAGATTTAATACTAGAAATAACTGCGACCATTCCAGGTAGGCCAACTGCAGATACTCAACCATTTGCCAACGGAGCCTCTGATTTATTGAACGGTATTTCTAGAATAGAATTTATTGTAGGTACCCAAATTTGGCAGACTTTGGAAAATGATGATCTATTAGCATTATATCATTCTGAAGTTTCGGAGGGAAATTTTAACAATGTATCTTATCAAATTAAAGGACATTATTTCGGCGAAGCCGAAGATGTTATACGTTTTGTTCCAGAAGTTACTCTACAGACTACTTCTGGAATTTCGGAATTTTTTGTTGCTAATATCCCGCTTAAAATGCTTACAAAAACTGTTGCTTCAAATCTTGAACTTTTCTCTGAAAACACCGAAGATGGGTATCTTATGGCAGCTGCACCCAATCAGCAAGTCAGGATTAACGTTTCCACAAATGCATCAAGCTCCGTAGATCCTCAATGCACTGCATTAACGGTCAGGTTATTCTCTAAAAATATAGTAATGTGTGAATCTGAGCGCCAACAATTATCTGCAACGCGCATCGCTAAGAGAATTAAGGTTACCCAAAATGCCGTTATTAATTCACTCGCCACTGATACAACTATTACTATTGTATTAGACCATTTTTCCTTATATGCATCCCATTTAGTAATAATAACCGAAATTCCTTATTATAGATTAGATACAGCTGAATTACTATTAAACTCGTCTTCATATTCGGGTGAAGTTCCATTTTCGTTATTGAAAGTTACTGGTCCTTCGATGGGACTTTTCTCAAATAGTGGAGAAAATGGTTCGGGAAGCGACGATAAGTCTTACTTTATCTTTCCGCTAGCATCTACCGCATATAGCGGCTCCTCTGTACCGTTAAATAGATTTGATAATATAAGATTAATAATAAGAGTTACGGGCAACGTAGCAGGTACTTCTAGGAAAACAAGCGTTACAGCGGTTGGATGTACAACCGCATTATATTCAAATGGGGCGGCGTCTATTTCTATGTATTAAATGTAAATGTAAATGTAAAAAAATTATGTAAATGTAAAAAAATTATGTAAAAAAAAATTATGTAAAAAAATTATGTAAACGTAAATGTAAAAAAATTATGTAAAATATAAATATAAATATAAATATAAATAATTTTAAATTTAATTAATACGTATTAAATTTAAAATTATTTTCTTTTATATAATTAAATAATATAATATGTCTGGTGCTGTCGCCGCCCACGCTGCTTATAATGGCGCCGGGACCCAGGGGTTGGCTGTAACTAATAAGATTAACGACACCGGAGACGTAATGTCTGTGTTTTGGACAAAACACGACACAACAAGACAGCTTTTACATGGGTCTAGTATTGTGGAAATTGTAAGCTCCGGTTCTTCTGGAACTACAAATGCATTTGGATCTTCTAGAATTTTTACAGTTAATAACGATGTAGACGTATTGGGAGATTTATACATAGAACTGACGCTTAACGTTGCTTTAACTGCAGGTACAAGCACAGCCGCAGCAGATATGGTCACCAGTTCTACTGGAACCGGCCATAGAAGACTTATAGATTACGAATTAGATCACAATTTCCAGTTCAAATTAATAGATCGCGTAGAATTTATGGTTGGTACTCAAATCTGGCATACATTAACTGGGAATGATATCAAGGTTTTGACTAAAACGTATAAATCGGAAAGTTGTTCAGATACACTAACTAAACAAATCGCTTCTGAAAGATTTTTGGTTGGATCAGTTGATCAAACTTTCTTGCCAGCAGACAGTGCATCTATAACCCAGGCGCCAGTTACCTCACAACCCTCGGGAGGTACGAGGAGCTCATTACCGGTATCGGAGAACACAAGAGTTGTATTATGGATACCAGCTATGTCGGCTGACTTATCCGCTCCACTTAGAAAATTTTACAACATTACTGAAAATGGCTACATTATGGCTGCTGCTCCCCAACAATCTGTTAAAATTAAAATAACATTTGCAACAGGTACTGCCACTGGAAATTTCCTTGAAAAAGAAATGGCGGCAAACACTACTACCCCATTTACACGTGCCGCAGTGGCTAATGCATATCCCGCTATTACATCAACCTTTATCCCCGATCAGAACGGAACACTTGACCTTAGTGGCGCAATATTTGACTTGCCACTAACTAACTCCGCAATCGTTCCGGCGGCGCCGAATGCGTCCGGAGTTGCCATAGATTTAGATTATTATCCGTTTAAGCGCGTAGTATTGGGATACGGAGCTGCGTTCACAACTGCTTCAGGTGGAACGATTCCAGCTCAATCTAACTCTATAAACATGACTATAGGTCGTGTAAGATTATTCGGAAAGCAAATTATGTTATGTAAAGAAGAAAGAGACCAAATTAGAAGTGTTCCAAATGGTCTACCTTATAGGATTAAAATGTCTCAGTCTATTAGAGCAGAATTACCAAGATTGACAGAACAAACCATAGATTTAGACTCGTTTTCCCTATATGCGTCGCATCTAATAATCAGCGGAGATTGGGCCGGAGCTACTGCACATATTATTTCAGCAGAGCTTAAATTAAATTCTTCGTCGTTTTCTGGTGAAATCCCTGCTCATTTGCTTAGAAATGATATGGCAGAAAGTCTAAATTTGTATTCTGGAAAAACTTTAGTAAATTCTCACGTCCAGAAAGGTACTTACACTCAAAAATTGGGAAGATTTGAAAGACCTTACTTAATTTTTCCATTAGCTTCTACTGCATTCTCTGGTTCTTCTGTTCCGTTAAATAGATTTGATAGTATCAGATTAATACTCAAATATAGCTCAGCACCGAGTGACATAACAACAGGAAGACCACCGGAACTAACTACTTTTGGAATTACTGTAACATGTGTAGGAGAAACTACAGTACTTTACAAAGGCGGTGCAGCTACTTTAGCTATGTATTAAATTAAAAAAATTAAAAATTAAAAATGAAAAATGAAAAATGAAAAATGAAAAATGAAAAATGAAAAATGAAAAAAATATAAATATTTAGTTATTACAATTACAATTACAAAATGTTAACTAAATATTTATATTATTTAATGTTGGTTATTTTATCGCTATCTGGTTTTATAATTTTTTTAATTTTTGCATTACAAATAGCCTACTTAATTCTTATCTGATTTTATTTATGTGATTTATATGGAACTTATAAATTTCCAATTTAATTCTTTGCATATATTTTTCCATATTTCATCTTGTTCGTACATTTTGTCTCTACTTTTTAGAAGTGGAAAATATTTTAAATATTCATTTTTTTCTAAAAGCTGAAAAAATTTATAAAGTGTATATGAATAACTCAAAAAATTTTTTCGCGAGGCTGGGCAGTGCTTTTTGAAAGGAGTTTGAATTTCATTAAACATTTTTAAAAGTTGGTTTTCTAACTCCTGATTTATAATTATTCTTTTTTCACCCGTTATTCGTGTAATTATATTAGGTATGTGTTCATAATATTTATTAAATTTTAATTTTTTTAAAAATTCTTTTATTTTATCATACGTTATATAATTTTTATCTGTAATTCTTTCTTTCCTGATTTCTAAAATAACGCCATTTATTATTTCTTCTGGAATGCTTACTCCCTCTCGTCCTTGAGTTTGTGATATCCATTCTTTAAAATGATTTGTTCTCTTATAACAATATGGTTTATTATACTCGTGTGTTTCAGAATGATTCCATTCTCTTGTATCTAATACATTAAAATTTTCTATAGAGCCACATGTATAACAGACATTTACACCAACAGACTGGTCGTTAATTAATTTATCTCCACATTCCATACATTTATAAGTATACGATATTGGATTAATATATCCGATACCTTCTTCGGGAAAACACTTAATTATATAATTTTTATATAATAGTTCTTTATTATTTTTAGAGTTTAGATGTATATATCTAGAAATATCTCCTGAATTTTCATTATCATTATAATTTTCATTATCATTTTCATTTTTAGTTAATTGTTCTGCAGAATCCAAATCTTTAATAAAATCTATTGCTTTAAATAAATATTCTGCTAATTCATCATTCGATTCTATTTCTTTAATTTTTTCATTTAGAATTTTTATTTTTTGTAAATTTGAAGACGTGTCACAAAGTTTTAGTGTTTCAATTTCCTGTTTATAAATTTTTATTTTTTCTTTTTTAGATTCGATTTCTTTTATTTTTTTTTCGTGTTTTTCTAAAATAGAAGTTCTAGAATCCGTATGAATTGGCTTTTTGGAAATTTTGAACGAAGTCATATTTCAATAATTAATTAATATATTTTTTTTTTAAACGGTTTAATTTAATAATTAATAACTTTTGTTTATATTAAAATTATAGTTATATGTTAATTAAATTTTCACAAATTTTCAAAGTAAATAATCTTCGTAGAATAGCTAAAATATATAATATTAGGTATGTCTCAAAAGTTAAAAAAAAAGATTTATTAGATTTATTAAATAAACATAATTTTATTAAAACTATTCAACGAAAATTTAGAAATAAACTTATCTTAAATAGAGAATGTCCTATATGTAACGAAATACTAATGTACCCATTCGTTTCGTTTAAAATTAATAGCTCGTTTTTTTACTACGATTTTAAAACGATAGTTTCTTATTTTGAAAAAACTGGAAATTTTAGAGATCCATGTACAAGAGAACTAATTTCAGATAAAAAAATATGTGAAATAAATTTACTAATTTATTACTACTATGGAAAGAATACAAACAAAATTCTTATAACAAGAGGAATGGTTAAAAAAGCTGAATTTAACATTATTGCTTACTGTCTTTATGATATAATAACAGAACTTGACAAAATAGATAATTCAAAATTAAGTTTAATATACGATTATGTATTGCCTAGATTTATATATTATATAAATTATCTTATTAATAGATATCCAAAAGAAGAATATGTAATTGTTTTAAACTCTTGTAAAGAGTCAATCAAAAATGATACAATGTTAGAGTATATTAGAATTATCGAAAAAAATTATTGCTAAATTTTTTGATATAAAGGACTAACAGATATAAAGAATGTAAATGGCAAATTGCAGTATATGCGACCCTAAATGCAAATTTAAGGAGTGTATTTGTAATGCTAGTTTTTCAATATTTGATGAAACGTGTAGTGGCTTCACTGAAATTTTTGAAATTTCTAAATTCTCAATTATAAAACCTTGGTCTATATCTACGATTACAGCTGTCTGTACTTTCAATAGCAATGTAGATGTTAAAAAATATACAGATTTTTATGGTTATAATTTAACTAAAAAGAAATTTTACAATTGTATACATTGTTATATAGGCGTAAAATATCAAAATAAGACTAAAATATCTGTTAAAATATTTGCAAATGGTAAAATGCAAATGGCAGGCGTATTAAACGTAACAGCGATGACTTATGGCTTTAGAAAAATATTTAAACGTTTATCATCTTTAAAAGCATTTGAAGACAACGACGCAGCATATATTTCTAACATTAGAATATGTATGATTAATTCAGATTTTAGAATAGATAAAAACATAAAACAGTCTAGTTTATGTAAATTTTTTGACGAAAAGAGTTTATCTTACATAAAGAGATACTCTTTTAATCCAAATAAATACCCTGCGATAAATTTAAAAATTTTAAATTCCAATGGTATTGATACTACAACCTGTTTAATATTTAGATCTGGTAGTATAATGATTACAGGTGGAAATGATATTTTAGAATATTCTAAAATATACAAGAATTTATTAAAAATTCTGAGCGAAAACGATTCGATTTTGATATCTTAGTCCTTATCAATTTTTTCATCGATGTTTTCATTTTCATTTTCATTTTCATTTTCATAATTTTTTTCATTTTCATTTTCATTTTCTAAAACTTCTTCAGTGGAATTTTTTGGTTGCTTAGTAGATTCTTTGGACTTTGTGGATTCTTTAGACTTTGTGGATTCTTTGGACTTTGTAATATTAGGCTCCTTTTCTATAAAAATGTCCGCTAATAGTTTATCTAGTTTATCTAGTTTATCAGAATGCTGATTTGTTTTCAGATACAACTTATAAAACATGTAAAATAAAATTACAATTAAACATAGAAAAATTGCGCTATAGATTAAATATTGATTACCAAACTCGAAATCCATTTTAATTATTTGAAAATATTTAAAATGTTTTTTTAAAACGAATATTATTCAGAATCATCAAATAAATTTTCGTCGCTAGATATGTCGATACCAACAATAAATGTGGTTCTTTTTAAAATTATACCAGATTTTTGAGGGTATTCTCTCGTACCCTGCAAAACTACTTTTATGTCGTTATTAGTAAAAGTAGACATATAATAGTCTTTTGTAAATTGTTCTCTTGGCAAATTATTTTCTCTGCAGTGGTCATTAAATGCCTGAGAAAATACTTTCATAGGAATATAAAAATTTTTATCATAAGTAACATTTCCAGATTTTAAGAAATGTTGTAGTGAATTAGTAGTTTGTTCCATATCTTCTTTATTTTCATGAAAATAATGGGGTAAAATATTCCAAATTCCTTTCTTACCATAAGTTGCTAATGCACTGTAGTATCCCCTAACACATAATTTTAAAATAAAAGGGATTTCCCTTGTCAATTTTTTTTCTATTTCGGTATCTGTATTTTTAACTTTTTTCCAAAAATTAATTACAGCCGTTCTCCTTGATACACTTTCTGAATTATTTTTATAACGCATAATCTTATTTCCTCCCATAGTCATTGGGACTTTCCAATCGATAGTTTCATCATTTTTATACTTTTCAGAATATGTATTTCTACCACCTTCTACGAGTAGTTGCCAATCAGTTTGTTCCATTTTGAAATTTTCAGCAATTTCAGGAGCTATCACCATAAATTTGTTTACATGCGGCTTTATTCCGTATTTTGCATCAATATTATTAGATATTATACCAACATCTTCTTCTTCATAAAATTTTTGTAAAATTTTCATTAAGATTGTGCTTTTACCGGCCCCGGCCTGACCAAGCAAATATAGTAAAACCTGCCAATTATCTAATTCACCTATATCAAAACACATTCTTCCCATAAAAATACACAACCATTTTTGTATTTCTTCTGGAAATTCTTGATAATTTAATACTTCTTTAAAAGTTGGACAATGATTTATGATTTTAAACCAGTCGTCTTCGTATTCATCAAAATTATTGAACACCGAGTCATGATACTTGCACGCTACTACATAACTCGTAATATACGGGTGTGATTGTCCGTAAGGTACAAAAATATCTTTGTATACTGGAATTTCATCGGGTCCCGAAATATTGTATTTTGTAATATAATTTCCATTTTTGAATGCAAAAAGATGTCTATCTTTAAAAAGTTCTGGTAATTCCGGGCCTACATATTCCATAAAGTACCTCTCTGCATTATTAATATTGCTTATACCGTTAGCGGTTGCATTTTTCCACTGATTAAAATTTACTTTGTGGTCACTCTGTTTATAAATGTATTCTTTTATAGAACAGTGTTTTTTCCAGGCGTGTGTATTATTTCCATTTTTAATTATAGGTTTATAAAGATTAGAACCATATCTCGTAAAACCTTCTTCTTGAATTTTTTCGAAAAAAAATAGCAAAAACATCTGATACGGCGTTTTTTTTGATTCATCAGTGAATCTGCTAAATTTACAAAGCATATCTGGATCTTCATTAGAAAGAGGATTGTGCGACTCGGTGTTTGTTTTATGAAGAAGATAAATAACTCTTATAAGTCGTTCACTATAAGATATTACTTCATAAATCTTGTCCCAGTTTGACATATATTTTTCATATTCAGGAACTGTGCTTTTAAACTTTCCATAAATAATAGTAGTTTCGAGCATCGCGCGATCTAATTCATCACGCAATATAGTTGTATCGATTGAATTTATATCTGTTATGTTTAAATTTTTACAAGCCCCTCTTACTACATCTTTTGAATCTATCGTCCATTTAACGCGCAAGTCTTCATAAAAAGCCATGATTTCATTTAAATCAGCGTTTTTAATTTTTTCCTTTATTTTATTAGACCATTGGCGATTATCACCCTGGTCTGCCATATTGCTTATACTCATATATAAGTACTGCTTTTATATAAATTTAAAAATTTTAACACGATATTTTTATACATAACTAATTTTAGCAATTAAAGGCTATTTAACACGTTAAATTTTTCATTTATAAATATTCGTATATTGTAGTATACCATATATAAATGAAAAATTTTCTTTTATTTAAAATTAATGGAGAAATAGAAAAAAAAACTACAAAGTGTAAAATTTTTCCAAATTCACACGACGAAATTAATCTCGACTTAGAATTAAAATTCTCACATTATGTAAAATACGAAAATTATATTATTCTACATAATAACGATTCTAATAAAGAATTAAATAAAACCGTTTTTTACTTTACATTTGATAGATTTAAAGGAGATATAGCATTAATTAAAATTGGAGCAGATAATTCAATTAAAAATTTATTAATTGATGATTATTTTAAAAAACTAACAAAAAAGCTACAGGAAAATAACAAAAATATTTCTAATTCCAATTCTGACGATGATTCAGATATAGATCTTAGTATATATGGTAAAATTTTAACTAAAGAACCATTTGAATATTAATTTTATTTACATTTTACATTTACACTTTATTTACATTTACACTTTATTTACATTTTAATGTTTTAGATTCAGTTTTTTCACGGTCTTCTATATATATATAATTATGTAAGAATTTTGCTTTTTCTTCGTTGTTCATTCCGTTTATTTTTTCAAAATCATAGGAAAAAAATTTGAGAATCCTATCGTAAACGTCTCCTTTTTTAATGGGTTTTAAAATAGCACCCTGTTTAAGTTCAATAGTGCCTGTGTTAGTATTACAAATATCCAACTCGTTTTTTTCCATAAAAGCTAATACTTCACTTTGTTTTTCTTTTTTAATATTTGTAAGTTCTTTAATTTTGTCTTGAATTGGTTTAATTTTTAATTTCAAATTTTTAATCTCTGTTTCGATTTTATTAAATTCTTCTACTTCATGCTTAAAAAGAAGAATTTCGTTGTCACTAACGTTCAACATCGTGTTGAATTTAAATGATTTATTTTTTTAAATGGATTTTGAAATAATTGAAGAATATAATTTATAAATGTAAAATGCATTTAACATAAGAATAAATACTATAATAATACAGTAAACTTTAATAGGCCAGATAAAATCGTTCAAAAAACCCCTTATTTTATTTTTATTTTCTTCATTTAAAAAAGACTCGATCATATTAAAAAATTACAAATATTTTTAATCGCTAAAATCACCGCCGTCTTCAAAAAAATTATCTTCAACATCTGAGTCAGAGATATCTACGTCAAACGAACAGTCTTCTTCATTTTCAGAATCAGAATCATTCTCTGAATCAGACTTAATTTCTAATTTTTTGATACTGTCTATAATATTTCTAGAATCTAAAATTATACTTGTAATACCTTTTTTACTATAATTTTTATTAGTTACTATTTTAGTTTTACGTATTAATTTTTTATTTTGTATTCTTAAATTTTCAGGTATTTCTAATATAGATATTGGATATAAATTTTTGCGGGGTACTTTTTTACATGGAATATCGTATATTCTACGTTTAAGAGAAAGTAAATTTTCTTTTTTTTCAAAAAAAAGAGACATATTTAATTTTTTGAGAATAAAATTAATGTTCGAAATATAATTAGATTTGCTCATCCCATAATTATTTTTTGATATTTCTAATAAATGTATATAATTTTCTAAATTTTTATAGAAGTCGTTTTTATTATTTTTAATCAATTCTATAGAAGTCTCCGGTGGTTTTATTTCATAGGATGGCATTTTTATTTTATTTAATTCTGTTTCTAAAATAAAATCACATTTCCCCCGTTTTGACTCTGAGTGTAAAATCCCGCATTTATATACCGAATATTTTATTTTATCTGGTTTTATAGTTTCGTAAAAAAAAGCAGCTACGCCGCATTTACAATTCATTGTTAATGATATATAAATTAATGCGTCTTAATCTTTAAATTTTTTAACAATATTTTTATGTGTTTAAATTAAAATTTGTTTAATAATACAATATAAAAGCTAAATGTATTATATTTATATCAATGGATCGTGTTAGTCAGTTAAAATGTATACAAGAAGAATGTCTAAAAATTTTTGAGAAAAAAAATGCCGATTACGGGGATGCGTTTGCTACGCATGGGGTAGTAGGCGTATTAGTGAGAATTAATGATAAACTTTCTAGATTTACTAATATTACCACGAAAGGTATTGAAATTAATGTCACGGACGAAACGTTAAAAGACACGCTCATGGATCTTCATAATTATTCTGCTATGGCTATAATGTGTATGTCTGCGAATGAATGAATCTACTCTGAATCTAATACTATTTTTTTTTTGAGATACTCTTTATAATTTGAAATTTGAAACCAATCTTTATCGATTCCGGGGCATGTAGTAGAATTAAAGACATTTGAAACTTTTATAAAACTTTCATTTGCGTATTCCCTAAAATTATTTATATCAACGGATAATTTTTTATAGTCACCTAAATTATTCGAGGTTTCTAGTAAAATTTTAAGTTTTTCTAAAAAACTAAGCAACACGGTTTCTATTAAATTCCAAATGTTATTGTTATTTTTTCTAAGTTTGTTCTTCTTGTCCAGTCGTTGTGTCAAAATTTTCCATCTTTCTTTAGATATATCTCCAAGTAAATATCCCACTCGATTTCCTAATAGTTCGCGCTCAGCTATTTCTTCGTCATTCTCAAAAGAACGTACGACTACTTGAGTATGCCGATAAAATCTATATACACAAATAAAATAATCTACTATTCGGTCTTTATTGAAAAAAATTCTTCTTAGAGAATTCAGAAGTTCAAACTCGTTTAAATTATTTAAACCACATTCTTGATGAACAATTGCATTTGGGTTTGGAAGTATCTCCTGTTGTGTCTCTCTTAACCATCTGAAATATTCGGGATTGTGATTATATCCCGTAATTTGAAAGCCGGTCTTCCATGAAAATTGGACGTGGCATTTGATGCACCACATTTGATCACAGCCATCGATTTTTGAAATCATTTCTCCACATCCGGGACATGGTTTCGAAGATTTTTTAATCAATCTAACAGTCTCTTTAGTGTGTTCGTCGCATTCATGGTCCTTGTTTTTGACACACATGCAGCTAATACAATACTGGACATCACAAAGATTACAAAAATATTTTGAATTTAAAAATCCCTTGCATAAATCTCCTGGACATTTGAATGTAAAGTTTTCTTTCGCTGATATATCCGATGTAGAAGTACCGTTGTATAATCTTTCAATTTCTAATGTATATGCATTAGCTATATCGGTTAAGGATTTAACTTGCTCTTTTAATTTTTTAATTTCATCAAAAATTTCGTTACGTTTATCGTTTAAATCCCTGCCTTTTTTAATTTGAGAAGCTCTTTTTTGAGTAGCAGGTAAAAGTGACATTTGCCTTTCCAAAAAAATATTTTCAGTATGTATTTTAAGCTCATTCTGAACAAATTTTTTAGTTAAATATGTATTCATAAATTCCCTGTCCCAAGTAGTTTTACAGAAAATGCATTGTGGGTCATCAAAAGAGTTAATAATGTAAGTTTTACAGCACGTTCTACAAGCAAACTTATCGCCACTACAACCCTTACACATCACTTTAAGAAAAGTTGAGTTGTTAAAAGATTCACAGCAGATGTCGCATTCCATTCTTCTTCAATAATTAAATTTAATTTATTTTTAAGTAAATTATTTTTAAGCAATAAATGATTAATAGAGTAATAATTATATGGAGACGGTCGGACTCGAACCGACGACCATAGGCTCATAAGACCTACGCTCTAACCAACTGAGCTACGCCTCCATATAATTATTTAATATCACGTGGCCTAATTAAATATTAAATTTTTCTTTAAGTAAGTTTACATTAATTTTAATATTTTAATTTTAATATTTTAATTTTAACATTTCTTTTTTGGTTTACTCTTTTTTGGTTTTGCTTTTTTAGGCTTTTTCTCCTTTTTAGCTTCCTTTTTTTTCTTCGGCCTCTTAACCTTTGCCCAAGCTTGTTTTAGTGTAAGACCTTTTTTATGCATAATATTAAAAACTTTTCTAGTTAATTCGGGATCTGGTGCCATTATAATCTATTATTAAATAACTATATTATTTTTAAAATTAATCGCAAATAATACAAAACACGAATAATACAAAACACGAATAATACAAAACACGAATAATACAAAATTAATCAGAATATAATATAAAAATACGTTTAACTTTAATTATATAATATAATATAATGAAACGTGTTCTAATAGACGATACTACTCTTGCCCTTAAAAAAAAATTAACTGTGCAACCTTATTTACCAGGGTCTCCGGTAGTTGTTAGTTATTGTATGTATAAAATTCACGAAAATTATATTTATATTCCTAAATATTTTAATTGTACACATGAAAATACTCATGAAAATACTCATAAAAATACTCATGAAAATACTCATGAATTAGAAAATAAGCACGTTTTAGTTAAAATAAATATTAATTGCACCCCGAGAGACTATCAAAAAAATGTTATAACAGACATACACAATGAAATTATTAAAAATGATTCATGTATGGCCTGTTTATATACGGGGTGGGGTAAAACCTTCGCTAGTTTGTACATAGCACATTTATTATGTGTTAAGACTTTAATTATAGTTAATAAAGAAGCACTTTTGGAACAATGGAAGGAACAAATAATTAAATTTACCGGAATAGTACCGGGTATAATTCAAGGAACTAAAATTGATACACAAGCAGACATTTGTATAGGAATGATTCAAAGTATTTCTATGAAAGAATATACAGATATATTCAAAGAATTTGGGTTTACAATTTATGATGAAACACATCACTATTGTTCGAAAGTTTTTTCTAATGTATTCTTTAAAATAAGAACTAAATATAATCTAGGTTTAACTGCAACTATTAAACGTGCAGATAAATTAGAGTATGTATTAGAATGGTTTTTAGGAAAAATAGCGGTAGATGTTAAACTTTTGATTATAGAACCCGAAATACAGATTTATTATTTTTGCGATTACGACGAAAATACTATAAAATTTAATGTAAATGGAAAAATAAATTCCCCGGGAAGTTTAACTGCTATAACTGAAAATAAATTACGAACAGGTTTTATTTTAAAAATAGTAAAAGATATGTATAAAGAAGGTCGTAAAATTCTTGTGCTTACCGATAGGAAGGCACAATGTGAATATATTAAAGAAATGTTAAAAGAGCTATCAGTTGGTATTTATTACGGAGGTATGAAAATGGAAGAACTTAAAAAATCTAATGACTGTAGAATAATAGTAGCTACGTATCAAATGGCTTCAGAAGGATATGACAATCCAGAATTAGATACTCTTATCTTAGCGTCACCTAAATGTAACGTAGAACAAGCGGTGGGAAGAATATTAAGAAAAAAAAATAAAAACAACGCAGTTGTAGTAGACATTAATGATTGTATTAGTATATTTAATAATTGGAATAAAAAAAGACAATCATTTTATAAGTCAAGAAATTTTAAAATTAAATATGTAAACGATAACTATACAAAAGATAACTATACAAAAGATACGAACGATAACTATATAAAAGAAACGCACGATATAAAATTAAATAAGTGTTTGATTATAGATTAATTATTTTCTCATTCTTCTAAGTTCACTTTTAACCATGCTTTCTCTTATAGTTGATTCGACGTTAGCATTTAATCCAGATAGACTCGGAGTCAAATCTTCAGTGTTGATATCGTTTGTGGGTACCGCAGTTCCAACGCTATCAACGGCTACATCTTCCGGTTGAATGGTAGAGTTTAGAGCTACATCAGGATTTGCACTCGTAGAGGACATTTTATCATATGGATTAGAAGATGTCTTGGAATTTGTATATGTGTATGAAGGGCTTTTAACGTCAAAACCGCTATATTTAAAAATATCGTAATCTTGAATTTTTTCTGTATAGGATTTATTGCTATCGAAAATTGATGTAGCGAACGCTATATTTTCTCTCGCAGTGTTGTTAGGAAAGTCTCTTTTTTCAGCAATTACGAATACATATATAAGTATGCCGATAATAATTACTACACCAGCTACTCCGAACATTACAGTCATGTTCATAATTATGATTTAAGATAATAAAACATTTTTTTTTATAAAATAATTAAACGTTATTATTTTTTCGTGGTGCTAAACAATATTTAATTTTTCCTAAATTAGCGATATTATATAATATTGTTAACGGATAGTCTGTTTTCAAATATATTTCAATTGTTGAACACAAATTAGTAGATTTGCAAAATAACAAGATATATTTAACATTAAAAGTTCCGGACTCGTAGTTATCACCATCTACTAGCGTATCGTTTGATTCGTTAATTTTAATTTGCTGTTCTGCAAAATCACCCTTTGCCGATAAAATCAATTCTTTCGAATTAGATTTAAAATATATGGTATCAGATACATTCGATAACTCTAATATATAATTTTGAAAATCGGAAGATGGCATAGTAATGTAAGAGTTAAATGATATATTAGGAATATTGTAAATTTTTTCATCCATATCGAGTATCTTAACTTTACTTTCGATACTAGTTTTTTTATTACTGTTAATTGTTTTAATATTTAAAACAGTTGGTTCATTTTTATTTATATAAAACGAGATTGTATCTGCATGTTTACTTCCCTTCAGTATCTTAAAAATAGATACTAAATTTAATCCTATATTTAATTCATTTTCACAGATGTATTCTTCAAATTTTTCAGCATTCAAAACTAAATTTACTATTGCACAATTAGTTGAATCTATTGTAGTCAGTTTAATACCCGACGAAGATGCAGTAAAATTTACGTCGCATAATATATTTTTAAGAGCTTCGAATAAAATTTTTATTGCATTTGTTTGAACTGTTGTAAAACTAAACAACCGATTATCTGTCATTTGTTTAGTTTTAAATTATTTTTTTATATATTTTTATATAATTTTATATAATTAGATTAATTTATAATCATCCTTTGGATCAACTGCCGCATGCCTTTTCCAAATTAAACTGCATGGTAGTTTTCTTATTATACACTTTTTACCATTGATTGGTGTATCATTGGAAATCATAATTAGAACTCCATCTTTATCTTCAAAATTGAATTCTTGAAAATTTGGATGGTCCGCAAGTACATCTTTCAATTCAATTGGTTCTTCCCTATCTCTATAAAAGTTACAAAGAGGGCCTAGGTATGGCGTAACCCAATTTGTAATATTAACTTCATTTAAAAATATGCTCTCTGGATAATAAAGAAATCTCGCAGGTTCTATTTTGAAATTATAAATTGGAAACCTAATGTCCTGTTTACGCGTAATGTATTTCATAAATTGACCATTAAACATATATTCAATCGTGATATAATTGATTTTATTATTTTCTTCGATGTCCTCTATATCTTCTAGTCCAAGTTCAGACTTTACAATTTCAGAATTATCTTCAAGTCTAATTCGATAACATACAATATTGTAAACGTCTTTTACAGGCACGTCTTCGAAAGTCTTATATTTTATAGGGTAAAATTTATTATATAATTCATATACTTTATTTAAAAAAAAACTAGAAGCAAATAATCCAGATACAGAATAAAGAAACCACATTGTTTAATCAATAATATAAAGCTTCTTTATATTAATTTAAAAAATGGAAGGCATAGAAAATGAAAATATCCCAATTAAATCAAAAAGGGGTAGAAAAAAAAAATGGGATAATACTAATTTTAAAAACTACACCACTAATATATGTCCCCCTTTAAATTTTGCAGAAAAAACAGCAAATCAAAATATTGAAAAAGAGCCTAATTCATTATCCGGTTTTGACGATTTAAATTTCGGAAATTTAACTATAAAAATAAAAGCCAAAGAACAACAACATTACGCGCTCTCTTTTACATCTGAAAATAAAAAATCGAGTTGCTTAATAGATGTATCTGATGAAGAAGATCAAACTAATTATAAGCTGGATTATATTAAAAATATAAAACACAAAGGCGATAAAGAAATAACTAATATTAACATAAGGTGTTATTATTGTCACCATTTATTCGACAATAAACCATTTTATATTCCATTAAAATATTCAGAAACCCTTAATAGATACAAACTATTTGGTAATTTCTGTTCGCCTAATTGTGCAAAATCCTATTGCATATCTAGTAAATTATTAGAAAGTAAAACACACTTACTATGTAAATTTTATAGAGAGCTTTTTGGTCCTAGTTTTAAATTTTCACCAGCTCCTTGTTTTTTAAGATTAAAAGAATATGGTGGAAATTTGAGCATAGAAGAATTTAGAAAAGTTTCTTATACTAGTAAAGACTATATATTAAATAACGTTATCTGCGATGTTATAACTCTATATTGATATATTAATTTTATAAAGTTTATATAATACAAATAAAAGAGCAATTAAAATATAAAACAAATATGTTTTAATTTTAAAAAGTAGTCTATTAGTCAAGTCGTATTCTAAATTATCTTCACCGTTTATATTAAATTCAGAAAGAAAAGACATTGCAGATGTTCGTAATTCCTTTTTATCTATATTAGACGTATAAATTTTATTCATTAATTTTTCTAATTTGTCTAAACGATTTGTAATTTTGTTATAATTATAAACCGGATTAGAAGGTATCTCACTTCTAACTCTTTCATATATATTACTAGAAGGTAAAAAACTCGCATTTTCACTTATATCGGAATCCTGATTATCTCGCATTGATTTTATTTCTGAATAAAATAATACCATTTAATATTATTATATTATTATATTTTTAAAAAAATTTAAAGATTAATTGCTCGTTTTCCTTTTTGATTTACAGTTACTTCTTTAGAAGTTTCTATTGATCCACTAGATTCTGAATCCGAATCTTTTAAAATACTTGAATAATTGGTAGACGGTCCAGACATATCTTCAGATTTTGAATTTAAATTCTGATAGGACATATTTTTAATTATTTCAGATGTTTTTGGATTTTCATTTGCTGGCATCATAGAACTCATAAAACTTTTGGTCATATGAAACATGAACGCACTACCGGCAAGAGTTACTAATAGTTGTAGCTCGGGTGGTAAATCCGCGCGGTGTTTATATTTTTCATGTAATTTAGTAAAAACAGAATCATAATCGTCTAAATTATCCATTACAGATTCAGACCACCCTTCTAATTTTGCCCCAATTGGATCGAATTTTTTGTTTACAAATTCTAGTCCTGTTATAGCAGCAACTAAAAGTTTTTGTTGAAATTTAACACTCATTTCAATTTCCATCTCATTTTTATGCAGCTCGTATTCGAATTTTAATTCGGATAATGTAGAATTCATAGAAAATTTTTTAGTCAATTCTACACCTTTTTTTTCTAATGCATATAATTTAAGTAATAGAGTTTGTTTTTCTTCTATTTTATTTTTTTTTGATTTTTTGTCATCTTCTGACCCAGATTCACTTTTAGAGTAGTCTGAATATTCGCTACCAGATTCTTCTGTTTCCGAGTTTTCGTCGCTGCCGGAACATTCATCTGAATCGTAACGTTTATCTGTTCGTGTTTTAGAGCTGTTAATAAAATTTTGATAGTCTTCTGCTGCAAATTTTGATGATTTAACCGGTTTGTGTTGCTTTTCCTTATCTTTTTTATTAATTTTTTCTCTGGGTGTAATAACGGGGACTTCATCCTGTTCAATTGTACTTAGACTATCGTCAGACTCGTCGTGTGTAAGAGTAATACCATCTACGTTTAAAGAATTTTTAACTTTAATTGGCGTATAAGATTGTTCAGTTTCAACTTTAATTCTAGGTACAGAACCACTCATTTAATATTAATATTTTATATTATTTTATATTTAATAACGCAATTAATAAAATAAATTAATATAATATAAAACCAATTAATATTTTTATATTATATTTAATTGAATGATAAATAATAATATTTTATATGCTTCAGGTATTCTATTCTATAGTAAAAGTTTAGATAACACTCCCTTTTTCTTATTGGGCAAGGATTATGAAAACAAATGGTCTAATTTTGGCGGGAGAGGTGAAATAAATGACAAGTTTGATTCTGAGATAACCGCCTCTCGCGAGGCGTGGGAAGAAACTTTAGGTTCTATAAACGATTTTGAATCTTTAAGACAATTATTAAAATCTAAAAACATAAAATATATAACATCTAAAACTCCAAGTGGGCATCCTTATTATATGTATCTTTTAAAAATTCCATATAGCTTTTCTTACAGAGATAGATTTTTAAGCACAAAAAAATTTTTATCTAATATCAAAACAGATTCTAAATTTTTAGAGATGTCGGATATTAAATGGGTATCTTTAGACACTATTAATTACTCTATTAATAATAAAAATTCATTTATAAAATTAAGACACGTGTTCGAACAAACTTTTAAATTAAATAAAAAAGAAATTTTAGAATTACTTGTGTAATAAAGATTTATAATCTTCTAAGTACAGTTTTAGTAGAAATAACTGGTGTAATAGG
>Ga0129333_10000377_pt1 | contig 35062 bp, 47 predicted proteins | sample CPB6_08_DNA_FD_94474 | JGI IMG/M metagenome (GOLD analysis project Ga0129333, IMG submission 94474) | Freshwater to marine salinity gradient microbial communities from Chesapeake Bay, USA - CPBay_Sum_0.6_0.8_DNA | ecosystem: Environmental > Aquatic > Marine > Coastal | place: USA: Chesapeake... | reverse complement strand
AGCGACGCAAGGTTCGCGGCCTCGACAACATCGTCCACATAGGACGGAAGCTGTGCGGACGGAACCTTCCCCGCCGCATCGAGTGAGGCGTAGCCATTGGCGACGCCCTTGTTCGATGCGAGCTCCTTCTGCCCGAGCTCGGTGTTGAGCCCGGTGAAGTTGGCGTCGACTTCCTGGTGGGTAAGAGCGGAGCCCTTACCCGAGCGAGTCGTGATCGTTGCCACGTTCTATCAGTCCTCGGAGATGGTCAGCGTGCCGATGGCAAATTCCGGGATGATGAGATTCGACACTGCGAGCGACGCGGTGAGCGCGCCCTTGTAAAGGATCTTCCCAGCGCCCGAGGAGCCGGTGCCGACTGCGAAGTGCGTGATCGCGTTCGATCCGCCGGTGCACTGCGGGAAGGTGATCGCTGCGGCGTTCGTGACGGAGTTGTTCGTCACGGTCCATCCGCTCGAGGTTCGCACGACAGCGACGCGCGCGTAGCCGGTGTAGTTGGCCTCGCTCGTCGTCTGATCGCCACCCTCACCGACGTCGCCGGTGTGCAGCGAGACGTAGAGGTTCGTGTTCGGCGAGCTCGCCGCGTTGTCTGCCAGGTTGGCGATCGCCGTGCCCTGGAAGAACAGTTTCATCAGATCATTCTCGAATGTGTTGCCCTTGGACATTTTGGTCTCCTGTTAGATGGCGTCGCGCAGTGCTACCCGCGGGAAGCATTCAAGCGCCGTCTCGCGTGTTGCGTTGTAAATCTCGAACTCTGGGTGTCGTTGCGCCGCCTCGTTAAAGGCGGACGCGAAGATTGAATAGGGCGAGCTTTTGTTGAGCGCGCCAGGGTGATCACCGAACCAGTGCCGCCTCGAGCCCGACATCTTCATGTCGAAGCCGAGCAGCACGATCGGCGAGCAGCTTGCGAGGATTGCCAGGTTGAGTGCCTGGAATCCCGAGTTGTCGCCGCGATGAATCACGCCGCGCTCGAGCGAGAAGCCCGGCCGGTCGATGCTCTCCACAAAATGCAGACGCCATCGCCTCGCAGCTCCGGCGTCCTGGGTAACCCGTAACCCATCAAAAGCGCGCGCGCCCTCGTGCAGATCCCACCAGTCGCCGTCGGCTGCGTACAGCACGTCGGCCCAGGGCGCGAGCTTGTAGTTGTCGTTGACGACGATGACCGCCGCACGTCCGCGGCAGTAGTTGACGTCGTCCGCGGTAAGACTAGGTCCGCTCGCGACGACGACGCACGGGCGTCGCTCGATCTTCGCGAAACGGTTCCGGCGCACCGCCGAGCGCCTGGTGTTCCGTTGGTCCTGGGAGCTCTGGGATCTTCCCCTCTCGAGCGGCCCATCCGTTGAGAAGCGCGACGTCAGCGAGCTCGCCCGTGAGCTCGTCGCCGACCTGGTAGTCGCGCGCGTGATATTCGCCGTCCGGGACGCCCCGGAACGGATGCTTGACGATGATCTTCATTTGGAAGACCAGAGCGGGAGGTTGCCCTCCCGCCCTGGTTGGCTCCTGGCTGATTAGGCCGCGGCGATCTTGAGAACCTTGACCGCCTGGTTGTCGGTGACCTTGCCACCGACGCGCTTGCGGAAGATCCACTTCACCTGGCCCGGCGAGGTGACCTCGTCCATCGTCACGCGAAGGCCGACCAGGTCGACAATCGTGTAACCCGCACGGAAGTCACCGAAGGCGATCGGGAACGCATTCGCGGCCACATCGGCCATGTCCTCGTTCTCGACCACCGCGTAACCGAGCAGCGTGCTCGGCATACCGGCAGCAAGGCCCGGCGACCAGAGGTAGTTGCCCTCGGCATCCTTGAACTTGCGAACCGACGCGAGGACGCCCTTGTTCATCATGAACCGAGCGTTTGCGCGGTAGCCCGCCTTCAGCTTGTGGATCAAGGTGATCAAAGCGTCCGACGGGTTGGAGGCCGCGAAGTCCGAGGCGCCGCCCGAGAGCACGAACTGGTGCGAACCGAACGCGAGGCTCGCGTCGTCGTTCGCGCTCTTGGTCGCAACCATCAAGCCGGTCGGCTTGTTGGTGCCGTTGCCCGAGGTGAAGGCGGTGCCTTCAGCAGCGGCAAACGCGACCGAGACCGAGTTCGTGAGCCATCCGGCGACATCGAAGAAGATGTCGTTCAGTGACTCCTCGGAGGCCTTCGGGTAGGCGTAGAGCGTGCCGAAGGTCGGAGCCACTTCGCCGAGCGACGGCGTGTTGCTCTCCGAGCGGGCGCCGTTCTCACCGGCCCACGCAGTGCCCGTGCCGAGCGTATCGACCAGGACCTTATAGTCCGGGCTCGACGCCGTCACGACCGAGGCGACCTGGCGCATCGGCGAGACGTTGGTGAGCTGCGTGATGATGGCGCGCGAAATCTCCTCCGGCACGGCGTAGCCGCCCGCAGCAGAACCGCCCGAGCCGGTCGTGTATACAGCCTTGCGCTCCGCGTCCTGGAGGGCGGCGATCGCCTTCTGGTCGCGCGGGCTGCGGATGTAGCTCACGAAGGCCGACTTGTGCTCGTCTTCCTTCTTGCCCTCGCTCGAGCCAGACACGGCGAACCGCGCAGCCTTTGCTGCGGCATCTTCGGCCGACTTCTTGGCCTCGATGGCGCTGTTGAGGGCGCCGTCGATCTTCTCGAGGATCTCCTTGCGCTCGGATTCCGAGCGGCTCTTCGTGGCAGCGTCGGCAGCCTTGAAGGCTTCCCACTCGCGGCCGAGCGTCTCGATGACGCTCTTGATCTCTGTGGACATTTTCGTTTCTCCTAAAAAGAAAAAAGGCCCTTTCGGGCCCTGGGGTTTTTGCTGCGTTGCGCTTCCGGTCAGTCTCGGAGTCTTCCGAGAAGCTCCTGGAGAGCGGCGGTCACATCGTCATCGACAGTGGCGTCGGTCTCTGCGTCACGCAGATCCGACTCACCGAAGCCATGCGCTGTGATCTGCTTGGCTTCTCGACGAGAGAATCCGGCGTCACGCAGGAACCTCTCGAAATCTTTGGGCGAGCTGATTGCGTCAGCCTTGACGCCGGTGATGCGCGCCTCGGAGTTGGCCGGGAATGTCACCGGCGAAACCTCCCAGAGCTGCACATCAGTCAACACGCGCGAGTCGTTCTCGCGGTCGACCTGGTAGGTGCGGGTCGTGTAACCGATCGACAGCCCGGTCAGCGCGCCGAGCTTGATCAGCTCTCGCGCCTCTTTGCCGCGCTGCGTCTCGGCGAGCTTGCCCTTCACGAAGAGACCGCGATCATCCTCGCGCATCTCGACCCACACGCCGATCGGCTCGTCCGGGTTGTGCTGCCAGAGCATCGCGGGCATCCGGCCGGAGGCCTTCGCCTCCTCGAGCGACTTCGCGAACGCGCCAGGCGCGACGATGTCGCTGTAGCTGTCGAGGTTTCCGAAGACGGAGCCGTAGCCCTCGATCACTCCGGAGTCGTCGATCGCCTTAATCTCGGCGGCGACGTTGAATCGTTTCGTTTCCATTGCGTGTCCTCATGCCGCGCCAGGAGGCGCGACGTCGTTGTTCGGCGGCATTCCTGCCGCGGTCATGTTGAGCGGTTGCAAATACACATCGCCCTCGTCGATCGGGTTCATATCCTCGAGCGCGCGAATGTCGTTGACCGAGAGCCATCCCCAGTTGCGCCCGATCGCGTAGGCGTCGTATCGCGACTTGATGTCACCGCGCAGCAGTCCCTCGGCGGAGAGCTTCGGGAAGTAGATGTTCGGCGCCGTGATCAGATCCCGCGTGATCGACTGCTCCCATCGCGCCATCCAGGGCCCGATGCAGTGCGCCAGGAAGTCGAGCGACTGGTGCTCTATGTTCGAGAACGTCGCGCGCGAGAGATCGCCGATCATGTGCGGAGGGACACGGAACAGGCCCGCGATCTCCGAGCGTTGAAACTCGCGCGTCTGGAGGAACTGCGAGTCGTCGTTCGAGAGCGAGAGCCGCTCGATCGACATGCCCTCCTCGAGGAGCGCGGTGCGGCGGGTGTTGCCGCTGCCCGCGTAGGCCGAGTTCCAGGTGTCCTTCAGTCGCCCCGCGGCCTCGGCCGAAAGCTTCTGCGGATGCTTGAGAATCACTCCAGGCGTCGCGTCGTTCCGGTAGAACCGACCCGCATATTCCTGGGTCGCGTAAGCGACACCGATCGCATCGCGACCGGCCTCGATCACGCCCTGCGGTTGCACGCCGTCGCTTGTTCTGTATCGAAGCGTGAAGACGTCCTCGGCGAGCAGGGTGATCGTGTCGCCCTGCTCTCTGCGTAGCTCGTAGACGAGCTGCATATCCGGGAGCTGCTTGATAGTGATGCGATCCGGGTGTAGCGGAATCAGCTCGTCTACGATGTTGGAGGCGCGCGAGCGCCAGTTGATGTACGCGAACCCGGCGCCGCGAAGGAGCGCGTGTTCGGTCAGCATTTCGCGAAACTCCTGCGCGGTCTGCCAGGAGTTCGGGCGATCGTGCAGAAGGATCTGGAGCGGATGCTCGGGAGCGCGCTCGCGCCCACCATCGGCGCGGCGGCGGTACATGTTGAGCGGCATCGAGCCGATCGTCTCGGCGATCACGCGCACGCACGCATACACGGCGGCGACGCGCATCGCGGTCCGCTCGTTGACGTGCACGCCCGATGCCGAGCTTGTGCCCTCGAGGCGCATGATCAGACGGTCGAGCGCCGTCTGTCCCGCGCTCTTCCGGCGCAAGATTCGATCGATCCAAGCCACAGAGAAACCTCGCTAGAGTGTAAGGATGCCGCGCTCTTCGTAGACGCTCGGCCCGTTGACGGTCGGCGCCGCTTTAGCGGCCGCTCCGATCGCCATCGCGAGAGCGACCATGCCGTCGATGCGGCCGGTCGCCTTCGCCTTGTCGAGCTTGCGGTTGCCCGCAGCATCGCGTGTCGCGACGGCATTCGCCGCGCACCAGGTCAACACCGGGTGTCCGCCGTGGAACACCCGCTCCGCCATGAGCTCACCCTCGAGCGCGTCGAGCGCCGGAGCCATGTCCCGATAACCCTGTCCGAACTCGACGAGCGGTAGCTCGCGGCCGATCCTGGAGAGTTCGGTCTTGAAGACGTCCATCCGCCACCGATCGAAGGCGATCGCAGCGACGTCACCGTCGTCGCACAGTTGGCAGAGCTGCTCGGCGACGGTTGCGTAGTCGACGCTCGCGCCAGGCGTTGCCACCAAAAACCCGCGGTCTCTCCAGACGTCATACGGTGCGCGATCCCTCGAGGCTCGATCCGTCAGACCGAGCGTTGGTGCAAAGAAGATCGGCCGGACGTGCCAGGCGCCCGAGCTGTCTCGAGCGACGGCGACCATCGCGGTCAAGTCGTTACGCGCCGACAGATCGAGCCCGACGTAGATCCTGTTCTCGTAGAACGCCGCGTCGTCCGGCTCGCGACTGTTGCGGAGCCAGATCGCCCGAGGGACGAACGGCGCCGTCTGGTCGACGCGCTGATTCAACACGAGGTTCCGATACGAGCTTTCGCGAGACGGCATTCGCTTCGCCGCCGCCGCTTGCTCGCGCACCTCGGTCGGATTCAAAAAGTCGCCGAACGCGGGATTCGCGGCGCGCATCGCATCCTCGGAGAACGGGTCCATCGACTCGTTCGCCGAGAACATGAAGAGCTTCGTCTTCGGATCGGCGCCGCTCTTCGCGTCATCGATCAGCACCGAGAGCAGATCCGCATCCGTCGGCGCCTGGGTCGAGATCACAATCGAGAGCGGCTCTGCCTGGGCGCCGCTTGCGGTCTCGAGCGCCTCGTAGAGTTCGCTGCGCGGCCCCTTCACCTGGCCGAGCTCGTCGTGCACGGTGAACACCGGCGACAGACCGTAGGCCGTCGAGGCTTCTGCCGAAAGCGCCCGGTATAGTGTCCCGAGCTCCTGGCAGTAGAGCTGCTTCGCCGTGTCCCTCACCGCGACGACCGCGTTCAGATCCGGCGACATGCGGACAATCTTCGCGGCAAGCGAGAACAAGATCGCCGCCTGGTCGCGCGACTGCGCCGCCGAGAAGAGCTGCGAGTTCGCTCGAGCTTCCGGGCCGCAGAGGTGCAGCAGTAGCAGGAACGCCGAGATCGAGGTCTTGCCGTTCTTGCGGCCAAAGCTGACGATCGCTCGTCGCGTCGGCGAGTCGTAGATGCCGCGGATGATGTCGCGCTGCCAGTCGCGCAGCTTGACGGGCTGACCTACCAGGGCGCCTTCCGGCACCCGGCACGCCGCCTCGATCCAGGCGACGTTGCGATCTCCGCGTGTTAGCTCCCGAACTCCCAGGGCTTCTTCGTCGCCGTCCGATCGCTTGCGGTTGCTGCCGCGCGGGCGCCGTATCTGCTCTGCTGCGTGAGCCGCATCTTCGTCGCCAGGCTTGCGAGCTGTCCGCCGATCTTCACCTGGAGGCTGATTAGTCGGTCGTAGTCGTCTAGGCATTCCGGGCCCACTTCGCGCAGCTTGGCTGCGACGCGCCTCGATTCCGACTGCACGACGCAGTACTGCTCGAGGAGGCCGAGGTTGTCGGCGCCGAACCAGTCGGCGGGCTTCGAGGAGACAATCTCGCGCCAGATGGCGCTCTGCTCGTCTGTAAGCCGGTCGGGCGGTGCGACCCTCTCCTGGGGTGCTACTCGCACGACAGAGAGGCTCTCCGCGCTCCTGCGTCCGCGCTGCTGCATGTTCGGGTTCCTTGCCGATTAGCACATGACAAGCACGCGCTCGGTGTCCGGGCGTCGCGCCGTAGAGATTCGACTCCCCCCTCCCTCTCTTTTAAAAATTCCAGGGATGGTCGGGATCGACCGGGACGCCCGAGGTGTCGCACCCCCGCAGCGTTCCTGTCTGCTCGAGCTGCGCCTTCGCTCCGTCGTGGCACGGTTGGCAGAGTGACTGCCAGTTGTTCGCGTCCCAGAAGAGCGTCTCGCAGCCTTTGTGCGGCACGATGTGATCGACGACAGAGGCGGCGGTCACTCGGCCGAGAGCGGCGCAGTAGACGCAGAGCGGATGCCCTGCCAGGTGCGCCTGGCGGGCTGCTCGCCATCGCCGACCGTAGAGACGGTCGCGATGCGTTTCCCTCGACCACAGTCGAGGTTGCTTCATTTTCCTCACACGAAAGACGTCTTCAAGCCCCTTTGCGCGCCGATCCGTCTTCCATGATCAGCGCCCCAAACATCGCGGTCCGAAAGCGCGCGAGCAGTTCCTTGTAGGTTCGATCGTTGATGCCCATGCGTCGGGCTCGCGCCTCGTTCGGCTCGTCTCTTGGCGTGAGGTAGGTGACCTCGATGATCTGCGCCCAGAGCTGCCGCCCCTTGCACAGGTTCGCGACGCATCGCTCAACGGCGACGACGTCATGCGGCCAGGTCGTGTCGGGCGCATAGCCCGAGGGCGAGTTGATGCCGAGCACGATCTCTCGCAGGAGCTTGGTGCTGATTGACTCCCTCGGAAAGCCGAGAGAGCTCAAGCGATCGCGGGCGAACCTTGCCCACTGGTACATCCTGGCATCGACGAAAGCCGTCACGTCTGTCGCGTTTTTCGGTTTGCGTTCGTAGGCGTCAGCGGTTGCGGTGCTCACGGTTCAGATCCCCTGCGTGTCGTGAAGTTGATCTCCGAGGTGTACGGTCGAATGACGACTGCGACCTTCCCGCCTGGGAAGACCGGGCCGCGAACTACGCGGAGGTCGTCGATGTTGCTGTCGTCTTCGATGACGCCCGCCGCGACGATGGAGTCGAGCAGCGCCTTCTGTAGGTTGTCGAGATCGCGTCGGCGTCGATCCGGCGGATGCGCCAGGAGCTCGACCTTGAGCGGCCCGCCGATGCCTTCGACCGGGACAGCCTGGTCACCGATCGCATCGATCGCGGCCTTGCGATAAGCGCGACCTCGAGCACCGATCACCATGCGCCCGCGGAAGTTGCGCCAGTAGTGATTCACCGAGGGAGGCCAGGGAAGCGTGAACTCTAGATGGATCACCTCGTTCCCGACCTCCGCGTTAATTGCCGGAATGTCGCGTAGATTGACATCCGGTCGCCGCGGCGCCCCAGGTTGACGCTCGACGCGAACGTCTGCGACTCCTCGAGTACGCGCGGATGGACGTCGACGGTGAATGCCATGCGTCAAGTGAGGACCCGGTAGACCCAAGTCGCGGCCGCTGCGAAGGCGCCGATCCCTATGCCGAGCAATCCGCCGGTGAGGACCATGATCAGCGACACTTGCGCGATCGACACAAAAGCGTCCCAGGGCTTCATCGCTTGCCGTCCTTCGTGATGTCCAAGGGGCGTCCGATTCCGTCCTTTCGGACACGTTCGGACATTTCGGACGCGCGCTCGTGCCAGCGCCGAACGGCGAAACGCGCCGCGAGGTATCGGCGCATTGGCGGCGCATTGGTCGACTTTTGGAGTGGGTATTGCGCCGTCTTGAGGGGGTCAATCAAACAGTCGCCGCCTATAGCGTGGGGGGCGGCGCAATTGAAATTGCGCGCCCACCTGTCCGCCTCACGTTGAACGCGCCGCGGGGTATCGGCGCAATGACGGCGCAATTGGCGCAATGAACGGATCACCTCTCTACTGCCTCCATAAACTCGCGTCGTTGACCGGCGCGCAGCTCCGGCGGTAACGCCACGGTGCGGAGTTGGCCGCCGTTTGTCGCCGAGGTGATCGCCATGCGTAGACGTGAGCGCGGAGAACGGCCTCGAGCGGTCCTGCGTCATACCGTTCAGAATGGGATGTCGTCGTTGAAGTCGTCAGCCGGGCCGGAAGCCGGTGCCGGAGCAGGAGCCGCCGCGCGCTGCTGATCTTTTGGTCGCACGGAAAGCGAGAAGAACTTCTCGCCCGCGAGCTTTGAGCCCTCCTTGCCGGTCTTCAACCATCCCGAGAGCCAGTACTCCACGCCGTCGACGTTGATCGAGCCGGAGTAGTCCGGGTGCGTGTCCTTCTCCTTGCGCTTGTTTTTCGCGAGGAGGCCGCTGTTGGTGTTGTCATACTGCATCGGTCGTCTGCTCCGTGATGGTCAAGGGTTGGCGAAAGACGCGCTCGAAGAGCTGCGCCCAGGTCTCGGGATAACCGCGACGAAAACCGGCGCGCTCGTTGGCGAGCCCCTGTAGAAGAATCGCGCGGCGGATAAGGTCGCGGCGCTGCTCGCGCGTCGTGACACCCGAGTCCCAATTGAGGCCGATCTGTAATCGCCGAGCGAGCCATTGCTCCGCGACGAGCTCGCCGAGGTTCACTTTTTCATCTCCGCAAGAAGTCCGAGGACCGGGTTGTCATGCGCGAGCTGCGGGAGCTCTTGGCGCGTCTCGGCGACGTCGGTGAGTTGGTCGTAGTGCGAGGCGAATCGCTTCTCGAGGAACGGCAGCGCATCGACGCTCGACCAGGCGATGACCTTCCACCCGCCCATCGCTTGCACCGTCCGCTCGACCTCGGGGATCGCCGGTCCTGCGTGATATGCCCCAGAGCGAACGTGCTGTAGCGCGATCGCCCACCCCTCGCCCGGTGTCATTCGCTGCGCCTTGCGGAGCTGCTGAAAGTGCCAAGGGTTCGGGAAGTATTCCTCGTGCAGCATCAAGTGTTGAGCGGCTGCGCGGAACTCCTCGATCGTCCACGCGCTCATCGCCGAGTACCAAAGCTCGAGCGCCTCCGGCGTGATCTTCCCTCCGGGTTTCATCTCGGCGAGCGAGACCAGGATGCGCGCCATCTCGGCGCGGTCAGCCGGTTGCATTGGCTCCCTCGAGCCACGCCTGGGCGGCGGCGATGTTCGAGCTCTGCTTGACCTGGGCCTTCGATGGCGGGATCGGCCAGGCTTGCGACCAGGGACGATCAGCGTCGCCGAAGAACCTTGCGGGGTTGAGGACCATCCGGTTGGTCGCCTGGACGTGCGCGGCGTACCGCTCGACCCCTGCGCGGATCTGCTCCCAGGTTGCGCCCCGCTCGATGTGGCGGCGGATGTGATGCTCGGCGCTGATCCAGTCCGTGCGGCCCGCGTGTGGCGGGTAGATCGCCTTCAGCGCCTCAAATTCCCGGCGCTCGTCGCCTTCCGCGCGCGCGAGTTTGGCTACCTCGAGCGAAGAGATTACGCATGAGGTATCAGTTAGCGTTGGAGAGATAGTCTGGAGTCTGGAGTCTGGAGTCTGGATAGGTGACCCGTTCGTTGAACGATTCGTCGCACGACTCGTGCTACGGCTCGTGCTGCTGTCGTCCCCGGCTCGTGCCGCCTTTCGTCTGGCCTCTCGTTCCTCGGCGATGCGACGGTTCGTGTCACGCTGCTCGTCTGCCTTCGCGATCTCGAGGAGCGCCCTCGCGTTCGTCCACCCCTCCCCCTCGAGCTGCCAGAACTCGCCGAGAACGCGCTTGACGGCATCGCGGTCGGCCTTCGAGACCGCGCCGACGATGCGACAGAGCTGCGTCATGTCGGTCGGCAAAGGCCTCTCGGTCGCGTAGTGGTGATCGAGGAGCGATCGGTACGCCCCGCGCTCGGTGAGCGACAGGTGCCCCGTGTCGCGTTGGAAGTCGCCGATGTAGTGCTTGTAGAAGTTCACGCCGCCTCCCTGGGATACAGATCGGGTCGCAAGATGTGCCGCGAGACGCCGGTGACGCGCTCGACTTGCAGAACGCGCTCGGCCGGAATACGGCCGCGCTTGCGCCATTCCCAGACCGAGGGCGCAGAGATGCCCAGGAGCCGGGAAAGCGGCCGCAGTCCCCCTGCGTGCGCTATCGCACTGACAATGCCGTCTGTTTGGGTTTGACTATCCATCGCCAAACTTTAAGTTAAGCGGCGCCTATCATCAAGGGGTCGCATACACAAGGCGAAATCACCGCCTATCGGTGGTGACTGAAACGTAATAGTTATGTGATGACTACCTGTTAGGATTCGCCTATGTCACTTTCAGACCGCATCCGACGACTCCGCAAACAGCGCGGTCTGACTCAACAGCAACTGGCCGACGCTTTTGGAATCAACAAAGCGTCGGTAGCCGAGTGGGAGTCCGGCCGCACGGGCCCATCGAATGACCGGATGGCGCAGCTCTCTGAAGTTTTAGCAACAACGGTCGACTACCTACTTCGCGGCGACGACGCCGCGCAGTCGGGACAAGGCTTGACCGACGATGCGTACATCGCGATTCGACATGCGAGATTTAAGCTGGCGGCGGGCGTGAACGGGTACACCATCGACTATGACAACTGCGACAGAGCGCCTCTGTACTTTCGGGCAGATTGGCTGCAAAAGCGCGGCCTGAAGGCGGACAAACTGATTGCGCTGAAGGTGTACGGCGCCTCGATGGAGCCAGGGCTTTACGATGGAGACACAGTCGTCGTAAACCTCACAGAGGCCGCCCCGCTTGACGGCGTTGCGTTTGCCGCGAACTACGAGGGCGAGTGCATCGTAAAGCGCCTAAAGCGTGACGCCGGTCGTTGGTGGCTTACCTCCGACAATGCGGACAAGCGATTATTCCCGGACAAGCTTTGCGACGAACACGTCCACATCATTGGCCGGATCGTCCACCGGCAGTCCGAGCACATCTAGCGGCTGATTGCAGCTTTCCACTAGGGAATAGCGGCCGCTATTTCCTGCTCGACGCTCGATAGCACGTCCGTCATGTACACCCCTAAAAAAGGGCGTACACGCCACAATTCGACCCCTCCCCCGCCATGTAAGGCGCCGCCCGCGCCAGTGTTAGCCATCGCTTGACATAAGGAATAGGCGTCGCCTAACCTCTTCCGTGTTGGGTTTCCCAACGCGAGAGGAGGTTCAGATGTCACAAGTCCCCGCAGACTTTGCCTTCGAGAGCGCCCTGCTCTTCGTTTGGCTGCTGATTGGGTTCGCGCTGCTTGCGACGCTCGGCGCGATTTTCGAGTTCGTCCTTCGGTTGTACGAGCGAAGCCGCACGGATGATCGGGAGGTTCTGCCCCCGCCGAACCCGCGGACCATCGTCCGTCGCCGCGGTTGGAACGTGCCGCTATGAGCGCCGAGTTCGTTGATCCACGCGACAAGGTCGCCGTCTTGAAGTTCGCCGAAGGCCTCGAGCGCGACAGCATCCCGGAACGCATCGTTCTCGAGCTCGATCACGAGATCGCGATTGGCGAGCTCGTTCGAGCGATCAATACGGCCGGGCTCGTCATCACATCGCTACACGGTGGCGTGCAGCTCATCCACCGCGCACCGAAGGAGGCCGCATGATCGAGCAAAGATCGGCCGACTGGTTCTCGGCTCGCCTGGGCCTGTGCACGGCGTCGAAATTCGCCGACGCGATCGCGAAGCTCAAAACGGGAAAGCCCGCCCAGGCTCGACAGACCTACGCGATACAGCTCGTCGCCGAGCGGCTCACCGGACAGCCGACGCCGCATTTCACGACAGCCGCTATGCAGTGGGGAATCGATAACGAGCCCGCCGCGCGCATCGAGTACGCCTGGAAGCGAGACGTCGAGGTCGAGGAGGTCGGGTTCATCCGGCACGGCACGATCATGGCGGGAGCATCCCCGGACGGCCTCGTGGGCTCTGAAGGCGCCGTCGAGTTCAAGTGCCCAAGCTCACAGCGCCACATCGAGACATGGCTCGGCGGGATGCCCGAGGAACACATGCCCCAGGTGCAAGGGCAGCTCTGGATCACCGGCCGCGCCTGGATCGACTTCGTATCGTTCGATCCAAGAATGCCGAAGGAGTTCCAGGTCTACATCGAGCGCATCGAGCGCGACGACGCATACATCGCAACCCTTGACAGCGAGATCCGCGGGTTCCTCGCGGATGTCGAGTCACTCATCACGCAGCTCCAGGAGAAGGCCGCATGACGACTTCCATCACATCCATCACTGTCACCGAGATCGAACGCATGGCGACCGCCGTCGCAAAGTCCGGCTTCTTCGGAGTCCGCACGCCCGACCAGGCGATGAGCTTGATGCTGATCGCCCAGGCCGAGGGCCTCCACCCGGCGATCGCCGCGCGCGACTATCACATCATCCAGGGACGGCCCTCGCTGAAGAGCGACGCTCTGCTCGCTCGCTTCCAGGCGAACGGCGGGAAGATCGAGTGGACCGAGTACACCGACCAGGCAGTCGCCGCGAAGGTGTCGCACCCGCAAGGCGGGACGGTCGAGATCAGATGGTCGTATCAGATGGCCGAGCGCGCCGGTCTCACGAAGAATCCGACCTGGCGCCAGTACCCGCGGCAGATGCTTCGCGCTCGAGTGATCAGCGAAGGCGTCCGCGCCGTGTTCCCAGGCGTAGCCGTCGGCGTCTACACCTCCGAGGAGGTGCAGGACATGACGATGTCGAGCTCCTCGACGGTCGTCGCTGCGGAGCCGCAGCTCGCCGATCCCGTTGTCCTGGTGCGAGAGGCGCCAGACATGGAAACGCTGAAGACGCGATACCGCGACGGCGTCGTTCTCGCTAGAAAGACAAAGGACAAGGACCTCGAGGAATCGCTGAACTACGCGAAGGACGCGCGGAAGGCGGAGCTCGAGGCGATCGTCGTCGAGCCGCAGGAGGTCGCAGCATGAGCACCGAAGCCCTCGAGAACCTGGTCAAGATGGCCGACCAGTCGAGCTCTCGTCAGCTCGTCATCGAAATCGTCCGCACCGCCTATGCCCTCGGGAAGTTCGACGCAGTCATCGAGGCGACACTCGCCGAGGTGAACTCGCGACGCCTTGATCGGCATGTTCGCCAGGAGGTGCTCTCGTGATGCGCTCGCAGACTGATCAGATCCGCTCGGAGTTGCTCGCGGGCGAAGCGATCACGGCGCTCGATGCGCTCGAGAAGTTTGGATGCCTTCGCCTCGCCGCGCGAGTCAAGGAACTACGCGCGCAGGGCCTCAACATTCAAACCGTCACCGAAAAGAGGAACGGCAAAAAGTTCGCGCGGTATCTGCTCGCGAAGTAGACCTCCCTCGATGCGTGCGAGCACCCCTAGCGGAGCCCGGCCCCGACACGCAAGCCGGAACCAATGGAGAAAATGAATGAACAACAAGTTCGTCCTATTTATGGAAAGTTCCGATAGCGTCGTATTCGCTCGAGTCGATCGCTGCGGACTAGAAAAGACGCCGAAACGAAAGAACGCGACAGAGTTCGACAGCGCGTCCGCTGCGTATGAGGTCGGCGCGTTAATGCTGACGATGAGCGAGCAGTCGAAATGGCAAGTCGGTCAGCGTTGATTCACAAGTTGAGCGTCGTGCCCTTTGGGACCGTACAGCGCGCGGACGCCGGGAGCCGCGTGACGGAAGAGGCGATGGGTTGCAGACGCCTATGGGCGGCGGTGCTCTGGCTTGCCGTCTACGATCTGTCGGGGAGTCGTCACAGTTCGTTACTCAAGGGAGCGAACCGTTACAGCGCGGAGCAGAGGAGCGCGCGCCGGTACATTTTGTCGGAGGACGACGGAATCGGCAGCGCCAGATGGATCTGCGAGAACCTGGACATCGACTTCCGCGCTTTCCAGATGCGATGCCTCACGGTCGAAGGACGCGCGCGAATTCTGAAAAAGGTCGGGAAACTGGCCGTCACTAAAGAGATGGACGAGCAATGAACCAGGCAGTTCGTGACCTCGTTGAAATCCTGGCTCGTGCTGCTTTTGAGGAGCTGCGCCAAGCGCCGCCACCGCCGCCAGAGCAGGATCAGTTGATCGAGCACCGCCCGGCGGCATAAGGTTGCACCATGCGCGCGACTATTTATGCCCGATACAGCACCGAGCACCAGACGGAATCGACGATTCTCGATCAGTTAAGGCGCTGTCGAGAGTACGCCGCCGCTCGAGGTTGGACGGTCCGCGCAGAACACATCGACGAGGGCATCTCTGGTGCCGCCTTTGGCAATCGCCCAGGCGTGCAGAGCGCGCTCGCAGCTCTCGAGGCCGGAGATGTTCTCCTGGTCGTCGACACGACCAGGCTCTCGAGGTCGCAGGATCTCGCGCCGCTGTTGACCAGGCTACGCCACCGCGGCGTCCGGGTGATCGGTGTGCTCGACGGGTTCGACTCCGACAGTCGCACCGCCAGAATGCAAGCCGGTCTCTCTGGAATCATGTCGGAGGAGTTTCGCGCGCAGATCGCCTCGAGGACACACTCCGCGCTCGACATGAGAGCGCGCCAGGGAAGAGCGACAGGCGGTAAGTGCTACGGGTACTCGAAGACGGGAGAGATTATTGAGAGCGAGGCCGGAATTGTGCGCGAGGTGTTCGAGCGCGCGGCGCGCGGCGAAGCCCAGAAAGCGATCGCCGCAGACTTGAACAATCGCGGCATCCCATCGCCTGGCTCGTCCTGGGAACGCAAACAGCGACGCAGCGATGGGATGTGGCTGCTGTCGTCGATTCACTCGATGCTCTCGAATGAGCGATACACCGGGCGCGTCGTTTGGAACAGATCGGTCTGGCGTAGAGACCCGGACACGGGAGTCCGTCAGCGCATCGAGCGTCCCGAGTCCGAGTGGATCGTGACGAATGGGCCCTCGATCATTGACCAGGCGACCTGGGAAAAGGTCCGCGCGCTGTCGAAGCCGCGACAATTTCACGGCGGAAAAAAAGGCGGCTCTCCGCGATATGTCCTGTCTGGGATTTTGGTGTGCGGAGAATGCGGCAGCAAACTCGTCGTGACTGGAGCGCACGGCGCCTGGTATCGGTGCTCGACGCACCATAATGGCGGGCCTTCTGCGTGCTCGAACTCGGTCGGAGCGCGTCGCGAGGTTGCCGAGGAGATGTTGCTCGAGCCAGTTCGTGAGCAGCTTCTCGCGGATGAGGCGGTCGATCTGGCCGTCTCGATGATCCGAAAATGGGCCCGGTCAGAGCGAGCAGAGCTCACAAGGCCCGCGGAGCTCGACGACTTGGATCGAAGGATTGCGAGGTTAGAAGCGCAAGTTGCCACCGGCGCCCTTGAACGCCAGGACATCGGACCATCCCTTGCCGCCCTTTTCGACCGCCGTCGGGCAGTCCTGGCGAACTCCTGGCGCAGTGCCAAGGCAGCGTCATCGTTCAATTACGAGACCGCCGCAGCCGCCTACAGGGAAGCCGCCCAGAACCTTCGGGAATCGCTGCAAGGCCCCGCAGGGCGCGCTAGAGCGGCTCTGCGCGACATTCTAGGCGATGTGGTGTGTCGGCCCGAGAACGGCGTCCTGGTCGCCCAGGTCGGCATCAACGCCGCGCCGCTCTTAAAGGCGGCGGGCGTTTCATGGAATGGTAGCGGGGGCGCGCTATTCTTCTATGATACCAGACGCCTAGCCAGAATTGCGAAGCGTTAGCCCCTGGGGTCTTTCCCCGTGAGCCAGGTGATGTACCAGATCGCCTTCCCGGCCTCCTGCTCCGGCGCGTCCTTCTTGCCGCAGCGCCACAAATAGGCCATCGCCGAGCCCTTAACGTAGCCCTGGAACTCCTCCGGCGTCAGCGCCGCTCGCAGGGCGTCGATGCACTCGATGTGGCCCTGGTAGTGGCTCGGGTTGATTGGGTCCTTCATGCCGCGCGCCTCCGCTTTCGCAGCCAGGTCAGATAGTCCGCCGCCGCCTCGATGTCGTGCTCGATTCTCACCTGGCCGAGCTCGGAGGCTGTCGGGTCGATGATGGCAGTCGCCGAGGGCGCGATCAGTCGCGACGGCAGACCGAGGGCGTCAGCGTAGGCGTCGTGGATCTTGTAGCTGCCGAGCTGCAACAGGTGCGCGAGCATCCCGGTCGACGGGATGCGGAGCATCTGATAGCCGCCGGTGTGCTTGTGGCCGCTGACGATGATGTGATCGTGATGTGTGAGCGCCGCCGCGCGCAGCTGGCCGTGGCTCGGGTTCCACATCGAGTTGCCGGGCCAATCGTGCCGCGCTGCCACTCTCACTTCGACGCCGTTGCCGAACCGGAGCGCGACCCGGACCGTATGGTCGCCGGTCAAGCTCACGCCCGCCTGGCGCTGTATCCACCGCAGCGGGTCGCCGGAGCCGGACCAGTGGTCGTGGTTACCCTGCACCATGAAGAGCCAATGCCCGGACAGCTCCTCGACGAACCATTCGACGAGCTGCCAGGCCTGGGAGGCCGTCGTCTCCTGCTCTCCGTACAGCTTCGCGAGGCGCCCGACCCAGTTGTTCTGAATGTCACCGATGCACGCCGCGAACAATCCGTCGGTCTTCTGGATGACGCGAATGTCGCGCTCGAGCTGACCGAGATCGGTGCCGTCGTCGTCGACGTGCGGGTCGCCGAGCAGCGTGACGCCGATCGGCTCGCTCGAGCGAACCTTGACCGGGATGAGCTTGCGCGCTTGTACCGCCTCGTCCTTGCGGGCGAATGCGGCCTTCCGCCGCTCGATGAGTTCGGTGACGTCGATCTTGCCGGACGGCAGCTTCGGGAACTCGATCTGCGCGGCCTTGTCCTGCGACTCGCGAACAACATCGCCGCGCTTCATCCTCGCGCTGCGCGCCGGGTCGTAGGTTGAGCTCGGCACCTCGATCCCGTCGGCGATCAGCCTGTCGATCCGCGCTTGAACCGATCGGACGTTGATGCCGAGCTTGCGCGCCGCATCGACGCGGATGCCTTTTGCAGCGCGGATGGCTGCGATGACCTCCTCGTCGCTTACTTTCAAGACTCCCATTTTGGCTCCGTTTGTTTTACTTGAACTCGAAAGTCGTCAAGGCTTGCTGTAGGAGCCCGCCGAGGTTGTCGACGAACACTTCGTCGTGCGACAGTTCGTGATTCATGTGATCGAGAAGGGCATGGACGAGCTCATGCGTGAAGCACGCTTGAAGCTGCGTCTCGATGGGGTCTGACAGCAAGTCGATCCGCAGCTTCTCCGGGTCCCACAAGCCGACGACGCCCTTGCCGTGCCGCCACCTCGAGCGAGTGATGACGCGGACCTTGATCGTGTGGCCGAGGAGCTGGAACTGCTTCGGGATGCCTGTCTGGTTTGCTTTCACAGCAGCGCCGCCTCCGCTTGTCTTCGTCGAACCAGGCCAGGTAGTACGCGCCCGCCTCCGCGCACCCATCTCATGAGTTGCTCGCGTGCTCCGTCCCAATCCTCGGCGTTGAGCTCTCGACGGAGCGTGCTCGTCTGGAGTCGCCCGATGCCCAGGTTATAGACAAAGTCCACGCTCGAGTTCAGCGCCCGCGGATGTGCGACGAGCCCAGGACAGAGACGCAGGACGCCTGGCAGATAGATCGTGCGGATCGACATCTCGAGGAGCTCGTCCGCTTGCGCCCTGGAGATCGGCGGGTCCTCGAGCGTTACCCGTCGCCCGTCCAGGTAAAAGGTCGAGCCCCACCCGATCGTAGGCACATTCGCGCTGCACAAGTAGGGCCGCGCACGAAAGCCCTCGAACTCCCGGCAGAGCTCGAGCGCGATCGAGATGTCGGTCATAGCCCGCGCTTTGCGAGCGTGCGGTCGAGGAACCAGTAGTTGATCGTCCCGGCGACAAGCGCCGCAAAGTCCGGCGTCAGCATCGCGCGGAAGGTCTCCATCGGGTCGAGACCGACGCGCCATGTCTCGTAGCAGTACCAGGCGTGCAGGAATGACCAGAGCGCGAGCACCCAATACGTCACGATCGGCCGGACCGATGCGCTCAATGCCGCGACGAAGCCGCCGCCCGCGGCCTTTACCATGTCCGCTTGCTGCTGAATCGCAGCCTGGAACGCAGACATCGTGCTCGTATCGACCGCGAGGTCGCGTTGAGCGCCGATCTCGGCCATCTTCTGCGCGCCGCGCTGCTCCTCGAGCTTGCACTGCCGCTCGAACATGGCGAGCTCGTGGGCGCGCTCATTCTTTCGATCGAATGCTTTCAAGAATTCCGGCGCCAGGCGAAACAAGCCGCCGAGCACGCTACCGGCGACTCCGCCGCCTAATATCTCGAGCATGTCGTTCTCCTACTCGTTTTTCAGCTTTTCTCGAATGTTTAGCGCGTGTACGACGATCGCGAACACACCGGCACAGATCGCAATGACGCCCGCGAGCAGCGAGACGATCTCGTTTGCTTGTGATAACCAGGACACCCCGGCAGAAACCGCGGAGCTTGCGACTGCGGCATCTGCCGCTCTCTGTGGTGCGCTCATGTCTTATTCCTCAACACTGACGATGGTGACTCTCTGGCTGTTGGTGCCAGTCCCGAAGGCGGTCGAGCGCGCGGTGATCGCTGCGCGATAGGTTCGATCTGAAAGGCTTGCGTCGTTGTCGGTGTAGCTCGCCGAGCCGCTCATTGATTGAGACCAGAAGCGCGCGTAGGTGCCGCCTGGATAAGGCTCACCGTCGGTCTCGTATTGATAGGTCCCGGACACGTTGAGCGTCGCGACCTCGGTCTCGGACCCCGCGCCGATTTTTCTGTAGAGCTTGACGGTCGCGGAGATCGCCCCGCTCCCGGTACCCGTGGACGACCCCTGGAACTCGGTCCAGTTTCCGGTGAAGTAGTACGAAAGCGTGACCACCTTCGGGTCGCCGTTCGTGCCGAACGGACCGACTGTGATCTGCGCGGACGCCGAGAGATCGCTCGTCTCGCCCTTGTTCGTGAGCGTTCCCGCGGAGAGCGTCCCGCCGAAATACGCGGACCCGTTGGTTTTGAGGTAGTAGACCGCGTTCGCTTCGGTGCAGCTCGATAGGCTCGCGAAGTACGGGCCGTACCACTCGATGAACTGCGAGGAGCTCCCGAACGGCGCCCCGGTGACTTTCATGAACGAGCCGGTCTGCGTGATTGTGCGCCCGTTCGTGACGTCGACGCGGAAGGTGTCCGCTGTGTTGCGGATCGTTCCGGCTGTAAGCGTCCCGATGTTGGCAGTGATGCTCGAGAGGTCGGTGACCGAAATCTTCGCGGCCGTTATTGAACCCGCGCTGATCTTGTCGGCGGTGACGGCATTCGCGGCGATATTCGTCGCTGTGATCGCGTTCGCTGCGATCTTGTCGCCCGTGATTGTCGAGGCGGTGATCTTGTCGGCGGTGATCGATCCGGCTGCGAGTTTCGCGGTCTCGACCGCACCCGCCGAGATTTTTGCGGCCGTGATTGCGTTCGCTGCGATCGTGTCGGCCGTTACCGCGCCCGCTGCGATCTTTGCGGTCTCGATCGCTCCTGCGGAGATCTTTGCGGCCGTGACGGAATTCGCCGCGATCTCGTTTGCGGTAACGGCGCCCGCGGCAATCTTCGCTGTCGTGACCGAGCCCGCCGAGAGCTCGGTCGCAGTAACGGCGCCCGCTGCAATGTTGCCCGCGGTGATCGTGTCGGCTGCGATCTCGCTCGCAGTGATCGCTCCGGCGGCGATCTTCGCGGTGCTGATTGCGCCGTCTGTGATCTGCGTCCCGGTGATCTGGCCGGTGAGCTTTGCCGCCGAGATAGCGGCGATCTGCGCGTCGGAGAGCTGTCCGGTGATTTTCGTCGATGCGATGTCCGCGATCTGTGCGTTTGAGAGCTGTCCCGCGACTTTCGTCGCGGCGACTGCTTCGATCTGCGCGTCGGAGAGCTGTCCGGTGATTTTGGACGCAGCGAGCGCGGCGACTTGTGCGTCGGCGAGCTGCCCGGAGATGTCGAGCGCGGGGACGGCTGTCGTCCAGGCGGAGCCCGTGTATCGGTACAGCTTCGAGTCGGTCGTAAGGAAGACCATGCGCCCGGTGAAGAGGTTCGTCGACGGGAGCGAGCTCGCGATCTCGTACCCGATCTTGTTCTTTGATACGGCAAAGGTCGCCGTATAGGTGACGCCGTTGTAGACGGCGGACAGCGTGAGCGTGCCGACGTCCACAGAGAGCGCGGTGATCCGGTAGAAGCCCTTCGGCTGACCGGACACGGGAGAGCTCGCGGCGTTGTTGATCGTGCCGGTGACGCCCGCGCCGCCGGTCGCCGAGAGCGAGGCCGATGCGGTGACGTCGGTCGCGCCCTTGTACACCTGGAGGATGCCGTCCGCGCCCGTAAAGTCGGGCACCGAGCCGTCGGCGTAGGCGTTGACCTGGAATGAGCTCTTCGTGATCTGAAGGTTGACTGCGTCGGCGCCGTTGGTTCCGTTGGTTCCGTTGGTTCCGTTTGTCCCGTTCGTGCCGTTGGTTCCGTTCGTGCCGTTCGTTCCGGCGGTGCCCTGGCGCGCTTTGGTGACTGTGAAGACCTTGTCGATCGTGTAGCTGCCCGCGTAGGTCGCGCGGAATGCCGCCGAGCCGACGTCCGCCGACATGCCGGTCGCGGCGTAAGCTCCGCTCGAGGCGTTGATCGTGGCGGTGAGCGAGCTCGAGGAGATAACCGAGAACGCGCACTGGCTCGTGACGTCGACGGTGCCGATGTAGACCTTGAAGGTACCGTCCGCGCCAGAGAACGAGCTCACAGTGCCCGCGGCGTCTGCCGGGACGACGAAGGCCTCGTTCGTGAGGTAGCCGGTGAGCGTCGGCGGGCGAGCCGCGACCGCGACCGAGCTCGTGTTCGTTGAGGGATACCAGTCCGAGCGGATGCGCGCGCTGCGGGTTCTGATCCAGTAGTAGCGCGCGCTCGTGTCGTTGGTGATGTGCTTGAAGTCCGACGCTCGTCCGTCGAACACCTTCGTCGAATCGCCGCGCGAGTTCGTCAGCGAGGCGTAGAGCTCGACCGCGTCATAGGACGCCGGATCGGTTGGGAGCGACCAGGATACAAGCGCGAAGCCGTCCTGGGCGGAAACAGACAGAGCAGCAATCGCCGGAGGTTTTGTGTCCTGGTCGGCGGTTGCGGTCTCCTCGGCCGGGACGTACTGAATGCGGACGCATGAGCCCGCGAGCGATCGGTTCGAGATGACTGCGGGGTCAGGGTAACCCGCCCACGGGTCGAGGTTGTCGTCGTAGCGATGCAGCCCCTCGTTATCGAGAAACGTGATGAAGCCGAGATAGGGTTGCGGCACGGGGACGGTGCCGGTGTTTGCGATGAATCGGTTCGTGACGTCCGGCGGCGAGACGCTCGAGCCATCGAGCAGGAGCAAGAACGAACCAGGACCGCCCGCGCCGCCTGGGCCCGGCCAGTACATGTTGCCGCCGCCCGCTCGATGCAAGGTAGTCAGCGATGAGCTATTGCCGGACAGATTGATCGTCGCCGAGGCCCCGGTGTTGAAGCCGCGCGAGATCGTGCAGAGTCCCGCGCCACCGTTTGCGCCCGTGCCGCCCGCTGCTCGGAAGTCCACGCGACCGCCGCTCAAGATGCTCCCGCCAGGACCGCCGCCCGTGCCGCGCAAATCCGTCGGAAGCCCGGAGAGCGTGCTGCCGGAGACGGTCAGCTCGACGTAAGGGAAGCTCGCGTGCTTGCCCTTCGTCACCGGCACGGGAATCGTGAGGAGCTTCGGATTGCCGCTGCTGTAGGCCGCGTGCGCGTCGACGCCGTCCCACCCTCTCGAGTTGCCCACCCATCCAGGGTTGCCGAGCGTATCGGTCGCCGGATTGCTGTCGTCTGCGACGCCAGGCAAGCCGCCGCCGACGCCGTTGATCGTTCCGTTGATCGTGAGGTAGCCCTTCACGCGGAGCTGCACGTTCCCGGAGATGTTGAGCGTTGTGCCCTGGGGGATCGTGAGGTCGCCGTTGTGGTACCAGATCGAGGCGGACGCAGTGATGTCGGAGGTGCCGTTCAGCGTGTACGTTCCCGCCGCCATCACACCCGAGGTGATGGTGACCACGCTCGAGAGTGCCGTCCCCGTTGCGGTGTAGAAGGCGTCCGGCAGCGCGGTCACCGCAGTCGTCGGCGAGAGCGCAGAGGCCGGAGACGTCGAGCCGAAGAGCTCGAGCTGCACCTGGCCCGTGCGGTGATTGACCGACATGTTCTGAATCTCGAACGCGCGGTCGATGCTCGAGCCGGTTCCCGCAAAGTCGCGCACCGATGCGAACTTAACGCGCACGACATCGCCGATCTCGAGGCGGTTTAGCGAATGCAGAACCGACACGGAGAGGCGCTGCGGTGGTGCGGCGTAGCGATCACGCAGGGAGTCGACGAGCTGAAAGAGGAGCGAGTCGGTCGCGCGTCCGCCGTAGAGGCCCTTGAACTTGAGGTCGAGCGGATCTGCGCGCCCGTGCACGGCGACCGATGCGGCGTCGATGAGTGAGGTCGTGCGGGTGTAGTCGCTGCCGTTCCAGTTCCACGAGATGCGGAAGACGTTGTGCAGCTCGCCCATGTCGTGCAGCAGCTCGCCGACCTGGGTCGAGTTCGACTCGTCCAGGGTCGCCACGGTCGCCGAGTCCGAGAGCACGCGCGATGCGCGCTTCAGTCCGAGCGCGCCGTCGGCGTAGACCGGCATGAAAAGACCGAGCAGACGACAGATCTCCTCCTCGAGGAACTTCTTGCCGTCGGTTTTCTTCAGCCCCTCGAAGCGAATCACGACGCCACCGTCCGCGCCGTTCCACATATCCGAACCGATGCCGGTGTAGTCCGCGAGGCGCACAAGCGCCGGGTCGATTGCGAGGTGCCAGGTCGACGGCAGGGTCGCCGAGTCGCCGTACAGCGTGCCGGTCAGTATTGCGTAGGCGAGCTTGACGGCCGGGAGCTCGAGGTAGACGTGCTCGGTGACCTTCTCGCGCCTGGAGGCTGCGACACCCGCGTCGACGTCATACTTGCTCGCGACAGTGCCGAGCACGCCGCGCGTGCAGCCGGTGAAGCTCGTCGAGGTCTTTCCGGTGTAGCGGATCACCTCGTCGCGGATTTTGATGTAGCCGACAGACTGGCTCGCCGCGTCGGTGTAGCTCGAGCCGTGGTAGACGGTCGAGAAGCCCGTCGTCGAGGTCACATAGACGGTCATGTCGGTTGCGCTGATCGACTGTGAGAGCGTCGTCTCGGCGAGCTCGAAGATGTCCTTCTTCGCGGACCGCTGCACGTCGGCGCATTTGATCTGGTACCGACCGCGCTCGAAGCTCGCCTCGGAGATCTTCTGCGTCCCGATGAGCACGCAGTCGGCGAAGGTGAACCCGGCGTAGCCGAGGTAGAACCGCACCTGGCGATCGCGCAGACCCTCGTCGTCGTTGAGCCGCTCGCGGATCTCGTCCGTGAGAGCTGCACCGAGGTCCACTACAGCGAACGAGGCAGAGCCGATCTCACTGCGCCCGTCGATCGGGTTCAGCCGTTGCGAGACGATCGAGGGCTCCTGGAGCGCGCCCTGTAGCACGGTCCCAGGGACGCCGGTGATGTCCCCGTGGCTTGTGATGTAGATCGAGTCGACCGGGTACTCGATCTTGACGATGAACCGCGGCTCCTTGACCTGGCTGCGGTTGGCGATGTCCAGGGCGACGGGATCGGTCCGCATTACGCCTCCTCGATGTCAAAGCTGACGCGCATCGCGTCTTCATCGGGCGAGCTGCCGGTCGCATCGAGGCGCTCGAAGCTGTAGTTCACGTTGACGCGGCGCACGGTGTAGGTCGTGCCGAGACTTCCGGCGACGCCATAGGGCGAGAACGTGAAGCTCTCCTGCGCCTCCACCGAGTGCAGGAACTCCTGCAAGGCGGACCGCTCGGTTGAGCCGGTCACGAGGACCGTCACGTTCCAGGTCGTCTTCCCGTAAAAGTAGAGCGTCTCGGTCTTATCCGAGAGCGTGCGCTGCACCTCCGATCCGACCTTGCGGCCGATCGTCATGCCACCCTCGACGACGCGAAGGTTCAGCGTGTACTCGACGCCCGCGGAATGTCCCGCGATGAGAGATCGCTTTGCGTTGAAGACGACGGCGGTCATGCGCCACCTCCGATGAGTCCGGCCTGGCGCGAGTTGCCGTTGATAAACACGACGTCGCGATCGTTAATTGCCTCGGACAGTTGGCCGATGAGCCAGTCCGCGGTCTCGCGCGCCGAGAAGACGTTGCCCTGGATGACGACCTGGGCGACTCGTTGCGATTGCATCTGCGCCTGGTCGGCGTTGCCCTGGGTCGCGCCTCGAGCCGCCTCGACGTTTCCGGCACCGCTCGAGCCGAGCCCGCCGGTCGCCACCGAGGCAGAGCCGCCAGGGTTGGTCGCCTTGATCTTCGCGACCTGGATCGCACCGGCGACCGCAACCTTCGCCGCTGCCGCCAGGTTGGCCGGGAACGGGAGCGAGGACATCGCCTTCGTGACGCCCTGGGCGACGTTGATGACAGCGTTCGCGATCGCGAAGGCTTGCTGAATCTTGAAGAGCTTCGAGTTCTGCGCGCCGAGCGTCGTGAAGAGCTCGCCCGCGAGAGAGATGATCGACTGATTCTTGATTGCCTCGAAGTCGAGCATCTGAAGCCCGAAGGCCTCGGCGACTTCCATGCGGAAGTACTCGAGGTCCGAGTGCACCTTGATCCGTTGCGCGGCCGTCGACATGTCGATCGCAATCAATCGGTCCGAGTGCTGCTGGTGCATCATCTCGATCAGCTCTTGATTCGAGAGAATTCCCTGCAAGTACTCCGGCTGCTGATCGGAGGCTCGCTCTCGGCGTTCGGCCGCGGTGAGCTCTCGCTTTTTGCTCAAGTCCGGGATCTTTGGCTCCGGGATGTCGATCGGAATGTCGACCATTACCGGCTCGAACTGCGACTTCGTCTTGAGGATGTCGATCTCGCGACCCACTTGCGCGATCGCTTGCTGTAGCGCGCGCGGGCCCATGATGACTTTCCCGTTCTCGACGTAGCCGAGATTGAGGAAGAATGGCAGCATCGAGTCGCGAGACTCGCGCAAGATCTCGAGCTTGCGCTCGAGCTTCTCGAGCTCTCCGCCGCCACCGGCGAGGATGCGGATCGACTTGATCCACTCGCCCGTCGCCTGGAGCAAAGGACCGATGACGATTGAGGCAAGCGCCGCGAGCTCGATCGCGGTGTTTTTTCCTGCGGTCTTGAGAATGTCGAGCTGATCTCCGAGGTTGTCGACTGCCTCGATCGCCTGGGCGGACACCGGCCCGCCGATCTCGGAGAGCGCGGCATTGATGCCCTCGGCGTTCGTGCCGATCGCGACCAGGGTCGGCACAAGCTCTGCGCCAGACTTGCCGAACAGTCCCATCGCTGCGGTCGTGCGGGTTGCCGGGTCTTGGATGCCCGCGATCGCGACTGCAATCGCCTCGAACTGTTTGTCCGGCGAGAGCGCGAGGATCTGTTGCGCCGAAAGCCCGAGACGATCGAGCGCCTCTTTTGCTTGGGCCGATCCTTCACCGGCCGTGACGAGCGCCTTCTGCATACGGCCCACGGCGCCCGAGACCGCCTCGAGCGAACCGCCAGAAAGCCCGGCTGCGAACTGGAGACGCTGCAAGGCGTCGACCGAGATCCCGGTCTTTATCGCGGTGTCGTTGAGGACGCCCGCGAGCTGTATCGACTCGGAGATGAGCGCCGTGAAGGAGACCCCCGCCGCGACGCCGCCGAGGAGCTTTAGGTTGTTCGTGAGGAACCCGACGCCGCCTTCGGTGCTCTTGAGGTCCTTCTTGACGCGATCAAGCTCGGATCGCATCTGCGCCGAGTCCGCCGCCATTTTGACGACGAGTGTGCCGATGTCAGCCATGCTTCACCATTGATTGAAGGATTGCGCGCTGCTCTGCGAGGGATTGCCCTCGAGAGGGTTCGTGTTTCTTCGGGATGAAATCGTCCGGGCGCCAGGCCTTGCCGCCCTTTCTGGGCCCTGCCGCGTTGGCACTGGTCGCCGAGATCATTCCCATCTGCCACATCTCGACGTCGTAGCCCCAGGGCTCCATCGAGAAGAACGCGATCCAGTGGGTGAACTCCGCAGAGCTCATTCGCTCCTGGAGCTCACCCACCGTCGCGCCGAGATGCGCCGCGAGCCGGAACCACATCAGCAGCTCCGGCTCGCCCGCTATTTTTTTTCGGCGTCAGAGACCGCGTTGTCAGTGAGGCCGGAGGCCTCGAGGATCGCCTTCGAGAGCTGCGAGAGAACCGCGCCGTCGAGCTTTGCCACCTCGAGCGGATCATCGAAGAGGCGCACCCCTTCGGCGTCGCAAAGGCCCAGAGCCGCGACCTTGTAGTCCGCGAGCGGCTCGCCACCGCTCGAGGCCTCCGCCGCCCACTGTTGGAGCTGCACGCGCTCGCCGCCCGTCAGCCCGCGGATGAACACGGACACGCCGTGCACCTCGAGCTGACGGACGGACGCCTTCGAGAACGCGCTGCTGATCGTTGCTTTCAGCAGATCGCGACTCATTACACGGTCACCGTCGGCAGAGCGGTCAGCTCGATCGTCACGTTCGCGACAATCTCGGCACCTTCAGCCGTCAGCGCGTCGACCTCGAACTTCGTCACGAGCCCGGCGAACTGCACCTGGTAGGACCCGGCATCCGGCAGGATGATCTGATAGTTGCTCGAGGTGCCCGCGATGAGCTTCGTCCGCATGGCTTCGTGTGCGGCGTCTGCCGGGTCGAAGAGCAGCTTCAGCTCGACGTTCTGCGGGTCGTGCGAGCCGACGAGGCGGGTCGGATAGGCCGAGCCCATAGTGTATGTGTCGACGATCTTGCGGGTGTACCCGCTCCACTTGATTTCCTGCACCTGGGCAACGGTAGCGAAGACCTCCGGCGAGGCCGCGTTGCCCACTTTGAGCAGAGTGCCGGTAGAGATGTTTGCGGTCATTTTCAGTTACTCCAAAAAAAAACCGCCTCTCGGCGGCGTTGTTAAAGCAAAAAAAACCGCCTCTCGGCGGCGTTGTTAAAGCAAAAAAAACCGCCTCTCGGCGGCGTTGTTAAAGCAAAAAAAAACCGCCTTGCGGCGGCGTTGTTAAAACGAAATCACTCGAGGGCGGCGACTATCGGGTCACTTCTCTCGCTTGTTGAGCAGATCGAACAACGTCTTGATCTTGTCCTCGAGAACCGCGACGCGGAGGTCGAGCTTCGAGAGGACAATGATCAGCGTGATCAGCGCCAGGATGACAGGCCACGCTCTCGTAAAAATCTCGAATAGATCCATGACCCCTCCCGGCGCTGCTCTCTGTTTTTATCGGTAGACGAACTCGAAGTCCTGCTGCACGACGCGCAGCGTCCGATCGCCCTGCGCGTCGGCGTTCTCCTGCTGTTGCGACAGGCGCGAATTGAGAACCACGACTCCGCTCTGCGTGCCGCGCCACCCATCGAGGCCCGCCTGTATCGCTGCGGCGACCGGCGCGACTTGCGCCATCGTCTCGCCGACGACCTCGATGCGAAGTACCGCGCGATGCAAAAGCGGGTTGTTCCCCAGGGTGCGAGCCATGCCCTGCCCGCTCGTGCGACTGACCGCGACGGCAGGAAGCGTCGGCTCCTGGACGATGATCTCGCGGTAGACACGAGATGCTGCGCCCGTATTGAGCGCGACGATTTTCGCGATGATGGCGTTCTCGATGCTCACGGGTCGACGAGCCCCTCTGTTTCTGCGGCCTGTTGTCGCAGTCGTTTCTCGATGCGCGCGATGCCCTGCGCCAGGATGCGTTGGAACTCCGGCACGATGCCGCTCTTCGTCGCATTCCAGGCGGGCGTGAACCAAGGACGCCCAGGCACGCGGCGCCCGCTTCCCCCACGAACACTTCGGTCGTACTCGACCAGGTGCCCGTAAAAGATTCCCTTGCGCTTTCGCCGGTAGTAAACGTTCTGTAGAGCGACCGCGCGCTTGTCCTTCTTCTTGGGTCCGACCTGGACCGCTACCGTCTCGGCGCCGCGCGGCTTGACGTTGGCGATCTTGATCGACTCGGCGAGCGCCCCGGATCGCGCGAAGCTCTCGGCGTTGGCGGTTGCCTGGCGCTCAAGCTTAATCAGCGAGCGACGAGTTGCTCGAGTGAGGAGCCGCTTCGCCGCGAGAGCGTCGAGCTCGAGGAGCCGGGCCTCGAGCTCCCGAAGCCCGTCGACCTTTATGTCCGTGATGATCGGCATCAGACGAACCGCTCCACGCAGAGAAGCTGAAGCTCGCGCCCGCGCTCTTCCAGGTTAATCACCGACTGCACGTCGAAGTACCGCGTCCCGAACTTGACCCGATCCTTCGGCGTGATCGTCACGCCGGAGATCGGCCGCAGGGTGACGCGCGCATTGATCTCGCTTTGCATCTGCGCTGCGGCAAAATACTCGCGCCCGCTCAAAGGCTCGACCGACGCCCAGACGGTACCGAGAGCGGTCCAGGTCGGCGTCTGGTCGCCGTACTGGTCGATCGAATCGGTCGCCCTTTGGACCGTCACGCGATGTCGAAGCCGCCCTGCGCGCATTGTCAAAACACCTTGAACGGCGAGAGCAGCGCAGCAAACCCGAGCGGATACTCGGTGACGATCGTGCCTGTCAGCGTCGCCTCGCGGTTCTCGTAGAGGTGAGCGATCATCAGCTTGATCGCCGCCTTGATTGCCATCGGTACGTCAGTCGCCGCGCCATATCCGGCGACGTAGCGGATGCGGACGTCGTCGATGTGACCGCGCGAGCTCGGCCAGGTCGCGTTGTAGGCCTGGAAGATCTTTCCAGGCTGCGCGAACGGCCCGGCATCGGCGACGACCTGGTAGAGCCCGGCCGAGAGCGTCTGCGTCGCACCTTGCACGTCGATATAAGTGATCGAGGTGACGCTTGCGAGTGGCGCCTTCGGGAGCTGAAAGTAGAGCGGGAACTGATCGACGCGCAGCTCCCAGGTCGTGCTCACAAACGAGCGGCCGGTGTAGGCCTCGGCGTACTCGCGCGCGGTGCGCGTGAGCATGTAGAGCAGCTCGTCGTCCTGGTTGCCGTCGATGCGGCAGTGCGCGCGCGCCTCTTCGACCGTGACCGGCTCGCCCGCCGGAGCCGTGATGAGCATGTGTGTCATAGCTGTCGCACCTGTACCAGGACGGAGCGGTCCTCGATGCGACCGCCTGGCGTCGTGATCCGATTGGTGATCGTGTAGTCCGAGCCCGCCGTGCCGCCGGTGAGGAAGGCGCGCGTCACGTTCGAGGTCACTCCCTCGCTCTGAATCGTGAAGGCCGCGGGCACCTCCCAGGTCGACACCGAAACCGTGTCGCCGTTGAGCCACTGGTTCCAGTCGATCTCAAAGTCGATCGTCGAGTTCGGGTCCTTTGTGAAGGCCGCGATGATCATGCTGCCATTCTCCTGTTGATTTGCTTCGCCGCGATCGAGCGATCCTGCTGCTCAACCTCGACTGTCCTGCTGCCGCGCACGTTGACGTCCGGCCGCGCCTCGATCGTTTGGCTGCGATCCTGGAACGGCACCTTCAGCTCACGCGACGCCGGTGTGAATGTTCGGATGCGAATGCGCGCCGAGATGCTCGTCGAGCCACTCGCGCCGCCATCGACCGACCCGCGTCCGATCGCATTCGCGTCGGCCTCGCTCGTGCCGAAGACGAGCAGCCCGAGGATCGGTCCGCGTCCGAGTGCGAACGCCTCGACGCTCGAGGTGACGGCAAGCTCCGCGCTCGGCCTTGCCGTCGCGAAGATCGCGGCGCTCGTGCTCGAGGTGCCGCTCTCGCTGCCGCTCGCCAAAGCCCGGCCGAGAGCCAGGACATCCGCGACCGTCGCATCTCCGCTCGCCGTCGCATCGAGCGTCGTGCGGCCCTTGACGTTGCCGTCGGCCGTGGCTGCGATCGAGATCGCGCCGTCGACCGTGCCGATCGCCCGGATACTCGCCGAGCTCTCCGCCGCGACGCTGACCGAGCCCGTCGCCGTGGCGTAGGCCTGGGCGCTTGCTGCGGCGCTCGAGGTGCCGATCGCTGCGCCAGGTGCGGAGATTTTCCGCCGCCCCTCGCCTTCGACTGTCGCCTCGCCCGCTGCCGCCGCGTCGATGGGCGCATCGCCCAGGATGCCGCCCGAGACCTGGGACGCGGAGCTCGTCGAGCTCGCGATACCGGCAAGCCCGAGGACATCGCCAGAGGCCGACGCAGAGCCCGCCAGGGAGGCGTCTGCGAGGCCGTAGCCGTAGACCGCCCCGGCGGTTTGCGCGGCGCCTGTTGCGGCTCCGTTTGCCGGATGTAGGCCCCGTATCTGACCGGATACAGCCGACGAGCCGGACGTCTCGCCGCGGCTCGAAAACCGCGCCGTCCCGCTTGCCGAAGCCGTCGCCGAGCCCTCGGCCTGGCCGGTTGCCTGGCCGGTTGCGAACGCATCGCCAAAGATGGCCGCGCTGCCCGAGCTCGAGGCGTCGAGCCCGGTGCGCGCCTGGACGTCAGCCGAGACGACCGAGAAGCCCGAAGCAGAGCTCTGCGCCTCGATCCGGCCCTGCCCGTCCGCCGTTGCGGACCCGCTCAAGCTCGCCGTTGCAGCGATCGGCCCAGAGGCCAGGATCGCCGCGGACGTCGTCGCAGAGCTTGAGGAGCTACCGCTCGCCGAGCCCGCAGCGACGATCTCGGCGGAGAGCGCCGACGAACCGGCCGACGAGGCGGTCGTTGACGCGCGACCGAGCGAGACACCTGTGACCGTCGAGGAGCTCGAGGAGCTTGCCGCGACCAGGCCGTCGCCCGTGATCGTGCCGTTGACCGTTGCGGTGCCGACACTCGCGCCAGGCGAGCTGATCTTCGGCGTCGCAGTCGCGGTGACCGTCGACGTGCCCGCGGCGGTGCCGTAGGCGGTATCGCCGACGGCATAGCCAAAGAGCCAGTAGTCGCTCTGGACGTATAGGCCGCTCATCTAACCTCCGAGCCGGTCTAGAAGTTGGACGCGGCCTGTTGAATCACGGAGCCGGATCAGCTCCCTCTACCTTCGGTGCGAGCTGCGGTTGCGCCTGGCGTTGCAGCTTGTCGATCAGCCCTGCGACAACCTCGAAGGGTTGCTTCGCGAGCGATCCGAGGACGACGTTCGCCTCTTCGGCGGTGAGCTCAAACTTCAAGACGTTGTTCACAGTGTCTCCGGTTGTGGTTCGGGATTCTTTTCCAAGCGCGTCACGCTGAAGCCAGAGATCTCTGGCTTGTCAGCGATGATCGCAAACGCTTCGCCGAGCGCCTCTTTCATGCTCGAGGCCGAAAGAGGGACGTCCTCGTTTCGGTCTTGGTAGTTGAAGGTCGCGACGTACCCGTTCATCACGGCGGCGTACCCGATGACGCATAGGTCGACATCTCGATCGTCTTCGACGCGAGCACCGAACCCCCGACGGTTCTAATCTCAAGCGTGCCGCTCACGAAGTAAAAGCCCTCGGTGTTCGTGGTTGCGGACGAGTAGCATCGCCACTCTCTCGAGGTGCTCAACACAAGATCGGTCCCGGTCGCGCTGCTCGAGTTGTTCGGCGCAGAGCTTCCCGAGTCGAGGATGAACCTCGCGTAGTAATCCCCGGAGCCCCCGCTGCCGGTGCGCCAGGTAAAGCTCGTAAAGTTGGTCGTCGCGGTGCTGCTGTCCTGGTAGTAGTAGCGTGCAGTCCCATCGCTGTAGAGCGTGACGCCGACCTCCGCCTCTGCGAGCCCCGACCCGACGTAGCGCGATCGCTCGAGGACTACGTTGTAGGTCCCGGCGTTGTAGTTGTTCAGCGCCGCGGCGAGCGTGACGTTCGACTTTCCGTAAAAGCTAGAGAGCGAGATCGCCCCGCTCGAGACTCCCGCGAGAGTCCGCAGCGCCGACTCGTTGAGGCTCGAGGTCGCAGTCGCAGATCGGCCGAGCTCGAGGTTGATCGAGCGGTTCGCCGTCGATCCGCCGATCGAGATCTCGCCCGAGCTCGCGAGAGTCATTAGGCCGCGACGTCAGCCGGTGCCGAGGGAGCTTCGGGAGCCGGAGCCCAGGGGAGCGGCTTCTGCTCGAGCGCCGCCTTCTCGACCTCCTTCGCGACGACGTAGGCGATGTGCGCCTGGTACGGTGCGAGCTGATCTTCCTGCGCCCACACCCACGCCTCGACCTCCGCCGGAGTCAGCGATGCAAAGTCGACGAAGTTGTCCGGAGCCGGGTCGCCGACCTTGACGCAAATCGGAAGCTCGAAGCTGCACCCGGTATCGGTGCCCTTGAGGTTGCAGTCGACCTCCTTCACGACGTTTTGAAGCTCGCCCAGGTTATGCACCCGGACCGCGTTGATCGTCAGCGTGTATTCGATAGCCATCTGATGAATCTCCTAGTGAACCCGAGCCTCGAGCTCGGCGACTTTATGCTTGAGCGCGACGAGCTCCTTCGCGAGCTCGACCGCCGAGACGAGCGCGGCGTTGCCGTAGGCGACCGAGAAGTCGCCCGCGCTCGATTCCATGACGGTCTGCGGAAGCACATCGCGGAGCGACTGCGCCGAGACACCGGCTTGTGTGAGGTCGATGTCGGTGCGGTCGTAGATGCCAGACTTGACGCTTGCCAGTTTGGCGACAAACCCGTCGTCGAGCTGCCGCCAGTTGGCCTTGACCCGCTCATCCGAGTACGCGGTGACGTTGCCTGGCGCCGTGAAATTTCCGCTCGTGAAGCTGTATGAGTAAGCGAAGGAACTTGTCCGGATTGTGATGTTTCCCGGCGAGTTAATGTACAGAGTCGAGTCGCCCGAGCCGCCGCCGGTCATGCCCATATTGGAGCTGTCTGCGGAGTTGCCGTTCAGCGAAATCGCGTTGTAGCTTGTCGCTGTGCTATTTCGGCCGATGAATAGGTTGCTGCTTGCCCCCGTTGACATCGAGCCGCCCGAGAGCGGGAGCGCGTAGGAGCTGTAGTTACCGGCGTGGAGGACGGTATTGCTGCCGACAAGCATCGAGGATGTCGCATGAAATGTTCCATACGACATCCGACCGCCAGCTTGATCCCACGGGGTGTTTACAACAGACGCCGATGTATTGACCGACTGCCCGTAGAGTTCGTAGTAGCTGGTGCGAATGGTCGGGACAACATCGCAATCTGCCGAAAAGAAGTAGTTGCCGCCGCCGCGCAGCCAAATGACCTCTTGGCTGCTGTTTCCGAGCTGTGTTAGTCCACCGACGATCGTGACATTGGTGAAAGACTCTCGCCAATCATTAACTCGGCGATGCACACCAATGGTTCCCCATCCGCTGCCGTTAGTAATCCATTCTATGTAGCAAGAAAAGCCGCCGGGGTGGGTACTCCACGACGGGACGTTTGAGTTCAGCGCGTTTTGTATTCGCAGACGAGTCGTGCGGTTCGACGGCAAGGGAATAGTGACTGGATAATATGTGTTGGAATCCAGTCCCGACATGCTGATTGTCGTAGAGTACGCAAGTACTCGACCGCCGCCAGCGATGGTTCCGCTTACGGTCAAAGCCCCGGATGACGTGACCGTGTTGTTGTTATTAACTTGAAGCGTAGAGCCTAAAATCTGAAGGTACTTTCCTGCTCCGCCGCCGTTGTACACAGCACGGAGAAAGTTGAGTCCTTCCGCGTCGTAAATACGGAAGTTGTCGCCTTCGCCTTTGAGGTAGTAATACCAGTTTGACGCAGTTCTGATCGTAATTATCTTGTCTGAAGCGCCATCAAAAGTTAGGTTTCCTGTCAGCGAGCCTCCGGTTATTGGAAGGGCGTAACTGCCGTAGTTGGCAGCGTGTAAAACGGTATTCCCGCCGACAATCATCGATGATGCCGCGTACACGGTCGATGCCGACCAGATGTACCCCGTGTAGTTTGAGATCATCCACTGCGCGATTGCCGAAGTCGCGCCGACGAAATTCGATGTTGTTACGCCGTTCCCGCTTGCGTTCGCTGCGGACATCCCAACAAGCTCGGCGCCGACGCTTGTATAGCCGCCGAATGTGTGATTTCCAGACGGCGCATTTTTCCAATACAGACCCCAGTTTGCGGCGTTCTCTTGAAAAATCCACGCGTCCGTTTCCGACACGCTGTGCTTAATTAGCACCGAGCCACCGGGCGCTGTTGTATTGATGACGCCGTTGATTGTGCCTGTGACGGAAAGGTTGCCGCTAACCGTCCCGCCGCTTAACGGGAGCGCGTAGGAGCTGTAGTTACCGGCGTGGAGGACTTGGTTGCCGCTCTGCTGCAATGTCGCAAAGCTTGCCGTGGTTCCCGACAACGAAAGAAACGCCGACGCTCCGTTATGCCAAGTTTGCGATGTGCTGCCGAGGTCGTAGTTGAAATAATAGTTTCCGCTCGCGGAATTCAACACCATCGCGCCGTTACTATCGACGCGAATGCTTCCCTTTGCAGTGCCGGAGTATGTGAAGCCGATAGAAGTCTGCGTGCCTGTGTTCTCAAGGCGCAGATGAGAACCGCCACTGTCTACCGTCGAAAATGCACGATTGATCAATAGCTGGCTCGTCAGCGTCCCACCACTTAACGGGAGGGCGTAGCTGCTGTAGTTACCGGCGTGTAGTAACTGGTTCCCGTTGATCTGCACCGCAGTCGTCGACGCAAAGTTGACGGTACTGTCGGCGGTGAAGTCAGAGATGTTAGTCGCGGATGGGGCAGCGTTAATGTACGCCGAGCCAATTCCGGGCGGGTTCGATGCCGTGATGTCACGATT